>Ga0115002_10000224_pt1 | contig 82180 bp, 78 predicted proteins | sample ArcticOcean_MG_C_8_FD_89576 | JGI IMG/M metagenome (GOLD analysis project Ga0115002, IMG submission 89576) | Marine microbial communities from western Arctic Ocean - ArcticOcean_MG_CB11_86 | ecosystem: Environmental > Aquatic > Marine > Oceanic | place: Arctic Ocean: Canada Basin | collected... | reverse complement strand
TGATCCTGTGTTCTCGACGAGGCTCGAACGTACGGGGAGCGTCATCGATGGAGATTGACCCTTCATTGTCTGTTTGGGATGATGTGGACGCGGTCTTTTCGCAGGCGCATTCTGAGTTCTTTGTCGTATGCCTTCTTCAGGTCCACCTGCCGGGGTGGGAGCAGAATTTCGACGTCTTCGGGCGTGAAGGTGATGTGCAGGGATTTTCTCGGTACTGTGTCTACGTTGCGGGAGGCGCCGTGAATCGTCCCTGTGGTGAGGACCGAAACCTGCCCTGAATTGGCCACAACCGGTTGTGGCTCCTCGAATGGCAGATCGGGGAGATCGGCGAGTTTTGTGCCCACCACCTGGGGAGTTACGCCCTTGAGATCAGGATCTTGCTCACGCCATTCCGCGATCAACCTGTGGCTACCGGGACGCAGAACAAGAGGCGCACGCTGCTCATTGACGTCGCTGATCCAGACAAAGAAACTGCAGACCATTCTTCTGGGAGTCCCGTCGAGATCGGAGGTGCAGTACTGGATGTCCGTATGTTGGTCGAAACTCCACTCGGCACCGGGTTCCGCGTGGGTATGCGCCATTGCGGCCAGATAAAGGTTGACCGATTTCGCATTCAATACCTGTTTCGCTACGGTTTCGAAAAATGGGTGCTGAATGAGGTCCAGCAATTCCGGATCGTAAAACTGGCAGGCGTTGCTGAGTCGATATCTGGACTGCTCGGCATTATCGGATTCAACGAAAGGAAGCACTCGATCGTATACCGCTGCTGCGGCAGACATTTGCTGTTCGGTCAAAGGGGAATCGACCGTAACGGCTCCCGCTCGATTAAACTGATCAATTTGTGAATCAGTCAGCATTTTCGGTAGCCTTCACTGGCGATGAGGGAGAGGGAAGCTCCGCCCTGAACTGGTAATCAGGATGCGTTTTTTGTTGTTTCAGAATCTGGATGATTTCCGTCCACGTTTCCCACAGACCATTTCTGCTGTAGGGGAGGTCGTGCTCGATCACCTTATGAGCCTTGCCAAGCCGATAGCAGGGAACAGCAGCGTACATATGGTGCTCGACGTGGTAGTTCATGTGCCAGTAAAGAAACCGGAACAGGGGATTCAGGATGATGGTCCGGCTGTTGAGCCTGAAGTCCGGTACATTGTCCGTAAGTCCAATGTGTTGTGCGTTGTTGCAGAGAAAAAGCAGCCAGCCTCCATAAAACGGCGCAAAAGTGACGAGGACTGGGATCATATACAGTTCGAAGTAGATGGAAACGGCCAGGATCAGACCGTGACCCACCAGGAGAATACGCGCCCAGTTGAACAGACGCTTCCGCAGTTCAGGATCGGACTCGGGAAAGAGGGTCAATTCCCGCTCTCCGGAGAGTTTCCCGAGGCAGAGCTTCCCGATGCTTTTCCACCGTCCCCAGACACCCACTGGATTCACCAGGGCGACTTTCAGGAAGCTGCCCAGCGAGATTTTTACAGGCAGCACGACCTCCGTGTCATCCGGCGTATGAAGTGTATACTTGTGGTGATCGGAATGGCTTGCCCAGAAAAAGACAGGGTTGTATCCACCCAAGAAGCTGAACACTTTCAAAAAGAATACGTTGAAGAATCTGGTTTTGAAAACAGACAAGTGGCAGAATTCGTGAAAGCCGTTCAGAAGAAATGCGTAGCCGGTGCCGTGAAGAAACAACGCAAGAAGCAGATAGGGCCAGTTGAGATTATAGCATGCGTACCAAGCGAACGAACCCGTGAGTGTGAGGACACCAAGGTGTCCGAGGGTCTGTAGAAACCCCAGGAAATTACTCCGTTGATTCAAAGCGAAAAGTGTCTGACGGTCGACTGGACAACGGTACCATTCTATCCGGCGTTTCATTTGCTCAGCCATGATCAGCTTCCTTTTTCATCTACGAAGACAGGACTCTCGATTCAAGGGTTATGATTCTCCGTATTGTTCCAGATCCCCTTTGTATTCCAGTCCAAGGACTTCTCTGGACCGTGCCACATTACAGGTCTGATCCGCTCCCTTTGTGCCCACGATATGAAATATGTCGAAGTCGATGGTGGTGGATTCCAGGGCGAGTCGGCAGGCCTGTGCAAGATCGTGTCGGCACACCCAGCCCTCACGTAGCGGGCGTTCTTCTGTTCCCAGCGTCTCCCTGTGCCGACCCATTCCGATGCGGCTGTCCACAATATAATCTGGTCTCAGGACAATGATACTGGATCCGTAACCGTCGTGAAACTGCCGGCACAGTTCCTCCTGCAGCCGCTTGGATACCGCGTAAGGATGGCTGTCTGGCCGCCTGACTTCCGATGTGAAGAACACCCCTTCCGGATGGATGGTCTGACAGGATCCGATGTGTACAACTCGTTTGATTTCACGCTGGCGTGCCGACTCGAGCACGTTCCAGAGACCCTTGAGATTGATCAGGAAGGGATTGTTGTCGTCCACGTTGTATGCACCCGGGCCGCCACCGAAATAGACGGCGGCGTGGAGGATCGCATCCATGCCTTCGGTGGCTTCATGCACCGTGCTGAAATCGGAGATGTCTCCCTGCACCTTTTCGCCAGACCACTCGCCGTCTGTTTCTTTCCAGGCATCCCACGCTTCCTCAGAATAATCGAAGGCACGAACGTCATGGTCTGTCGAGAGATTCGTGAGCGTTGCGCGGCCCAGCCATCCTGCCGCACCGAAAACAACGATTTTCACCGGCAAACTCCTTGTTGAATAATGGTCAAATACCGTAGATCCGGGAAGCGTTTTCTCCCAAAATTTTGTCGAGATCGGGGCCGTCAAGTTTTGCGCACATACGGATCAGTTCCAGGTTCTGGCGATAGGTCAGATGTCTTCCCGATGGCGGCCAGTCGGAACCCCAGAGAAGCCGATCCGGTCCGACAATTTCGAGAAGTCTGTGAAAGAATGCGAGGACTCGGGGGCACCGGAAATCCCAGGGCGTTTTTGTTGCGGCGTAAAACCCAGAGGCTTTTACGGAGAGATTGGGGAGGCCGGCGGCTTCGACGAATCCGCCATAGGTTTCATCCGCTTCATCCAATGAAGACGGTAAGGCGAGATGATTGCTCTGAAACTTCACCGCAGGGTGCCTGCGGGCAAGCTCGAGAAGGACCGCATAACTTGCAGGGTGCATTTGCAGACTGCAGACCAGATTCTGAGATTCAAGCGCATCCCAAACCCGGTCGCAAGCGGGTTCCAGCATCCACTTCACGTCACCCGATGAGGGGTAGTAGCTGATTCCTACTGCTCCATATGTTTCCCGCGCCCTGGTGACCTGGTCGGCGGCTTCAGGGAGGTGCAATTGAACATCTGTGAGCGCCGAAAATCTGTCCGGGTGCGCTCTGGCGAGCTCGCCGCACTCGGCATTGTTCTCGGGTGAAAAATCGGTGACGACGGGCACGAGAAGCGCCCTGTCCACCTGACACTCGTCCATCAGGAAAAGCATTCGATCGGGCCGACCAAGATCGTCGAACGGTGCCATTGGCGGATAGGAATCCAGAACGTGAACGTGTGCGTCAATAATGGGCATTGGGAACACCAATCTGTTGAATTTACAGTGAGAATCGCCGCTCAAAGCCGAATGGGTTAATCTGAGTGATCATGCGATCCAAGATAACACAGAAGATCGAGGCAGGGAACCTAAATATGGGGCTTCAAAGGGAGGCGATTTCGGTACAGCATCCCCATTGCCCCGAGGAGAATCATGAGCAGACTGATCAACTGGGCATCGGTCAAACCCAAAGAGGTCACCGGGTTGATGCGTATGAATTCGACAAAGAATCTGGACAGCCCCGCACCCGCCAGATACAAGAAAAAGATGGGCCCGTGTGCAGAGAATCGCCGGCGAAGCGACCAGAGGAGATAGAACAGGAGGAATCCGGCGAGGGCTTCATAAATGGGGGTAGGGTGCACGAGCTCGCGTGTTGGGACAAGGCCTTCCGGATAGGACATTGCCCAAGGGAGATCCGTGGGCGTCCCGTAGTCGCCATCACCGGCGAGTTGACAGCCGATTCGCCCTAAGGCATATCCCAGAGGAGACACCAGCCCAAGGGTGTCCAGGACAGAGAGAAGGGGCGTGCTATACCATCTCGCTAACAGGGGAAACACCATCCAGGCCAATAACACGCCGCCATACCAAGTCAGACCACCTCCTGAGAACAGATTGCCGAGCACATCTGCCCAGGTGAGCCAGGGGGGGAGTTCGAACAGGATGGAGTAGAGCTTGCCACCCACAATGCCGCAGGCGATGGCGGCAATGACGAGGACGTCGACGAGATTGGTGTCCAGGTATTTGCGGCGGAACTCGAGAAAGAATATCCAGCGGCTTACCAGGACACCGATCAGGACCATGACTCCGAAGGATGGGAGGCGGATCGGTCCAAGGGTGAATCCGAGGAGGTCAAATGAAGGCAGGTCGAGGAGGAATGGGTGCATGGTCGCGTCTCGAGTTAAGGCGAAGGCGTGCGGCGTTCGGAGTACGAAGTAAAGGCGAAGGGCAGAAATATGTGCCGCGAAGTGAAATGATCTACACGAGATTGTGCGCGGGCGGAGAATACAATTGGACCATCCTGACTGTCTATCCCAGATGCCGATCCACAAACTGCCTGGGGCTGAGAACAGTGGCGCCTGCATGGCCCGATACGCGTTGAAGCGCCTTGTCGCCACTCACAATCAATCTGACACGTGCACTGAGGGCGCAAGCCAGGAATTTGTCATCATCGGGATCGGAACATACCGGAGCATCCAGCGGGGCAGCGTTTATCATGATTGCTCTGGATTCGACAAGGGCTAGCCAGGGTCCAATGTCCACTCCCGGAAACCCGCTCGACAGTTCGAGACCCGTTTCTCTGTATTCATCAAGTATCTCTGATGAAACTACAAAGCCAACTATTCTCTTTCTCCAGGCGTCGAGGATCAGGAATGGCGGTCCCGTGAAGAAAATCCCAGAGATGAAAACATTGGTGTCGACTATGAGTCTCATCTATTACGAACTGTGTTGATCGCTGCGGAAATATCCGTTTTGCGCATGCCTGCCTGCCTCGCTGCCCTTCTTGCTCGGCTGATCATTTTATCGAAGTCACGCATCGAAGGTACGGCGATCGATTTGAGGATTACAACGTCGTCTTCAGCAATTACGACGAACTGCTGTCCAGGTGACAGTCCGAGACTTTTCCGAACTTCCTCAGGAATCACGACCTGACCCTTTGATGACATCCGCGTAGTTTGAATTGTCTCCATGAAACCTCCTTTCACTTAATCTTACTGGTAAGAATATACCCAGGATCGGCACGTTCGTCAATGCTGAAGAAGGAGGTAGGCTCAATCAGAACCTGGCATTGCTATTCGAAGTCCGGACTCATCCGGTTCTGCAACCAAGCGTACATCGGGGTGCGGTGCCGAGTGTAGTTGAATAACCCGCTGTGCCCGCTTTCCACGCAGTTGAGGATGTATTTCTCTGCAGGGAGCGTGTTGTACGCTGCGTAGACTCCGCTGGGATGGCAGGCATTGTCGATGAATCCGACGGTCACCATTATCGGACAGGAGATCCGCCGGGCGAAATGAACCGGGTCGAAGTAGGACATCGTTTTGACCACAGCATCTGCATCTTCTCCGGGGGGGCGCATCGGATGGCGTCCTATCAGATAACCGGAGGTGTCGCCAAAGGCGGGAATGTGGAGCAACCCGGCGGTGAATCGTCCTTCGGCCAGGGCCATCTGGTTAAAGCCGAAGAACCCGCCCTGGCTGCCGCCGTAGTAAACGAAGCGGTTCTTGTCCACGTCTTCGCGGTCATACAGCCATTTCATGGCTCGGTGAATGCCGACAACCGAGCTGTAAAAGTAGTAACTTTCCCGGCTTTCCAGCCCTCTTGCCGTGTAGTTCCCCTTTTCCATCAGTTCTTTATATAGCCTGTCACGCGTTTCCTGGTCCTGTCCGGGGTCGAAGTCGAACACATTGACGTTGAAGATAATGTAGTTGCGCGGCAGGGCCTTGAACGCGAAAGCGGCAGGATCTATGACTGGAGGTCCAGCGCTCGGGACCTCGAAGACCGTCGGGAACGGGGGGGTGCCATGTTTCGCGGTAGGCACTGACATGACACCATAGATCCTCTTCTTCCCGATGTTGGCAAACGAGACCCGGTACGCAGTGTAGTCTTCGGTGGACATCTCCGGTATTTCGTCGCACTGCGGGTCGGCCGGAATACTGTCCAGTTTTCCAAGGGAATCTGCCCAGAACGCATCGAAGTCCTCGGGTTCAGGCAGGACAGGCCGGATTCTCTCGGGGTCGAAGCCAACTCCGCATTCGGCCATGACTGGATCGGGATCGCCAGCTACCGTAGCCCGACAGCGCAGGAAACCAGGCATGGGCATGGTCCCCTCCACAACTAAGGGCTTCGTCGAATCGGTCAGGGGAAACTCCTTCTCCAGGAAGACGACTTCCGTATCGCTGGAGAGCGCGACTTTGACCATGGCGTTGTTAACCAGTTCATTCTGTCCGTCAACCGTGACCTCAAATCTTGCCGTCTCGTCCAGGGTGTAGAGTTGAGAGCTTCGCGTGCATTTTACCTTCACTGTGACCATGTGGTTGGTGTTCTCCTTGAAAGGGAACCTGAGTTTTGTCCTTTTTTGGCAAAAAGTGTATTCCTGAGTGCAAAGAAGAGAAATACTCTGGTGAACGCAACCGTTCATGTCGGTGAGCGTAAACAGCTGTAGAATAGAACCGAAGGTCAGGCTTGTTGCTATCGCGGCAAGAAAGCATTGAATCCGGGGTGAACCAGGTCACACACGGAGACCGAACAGATGGATCGCCGCCGTTCCGAAACAGGAATAGCTTACTCATTCTCGCGCACAAGCGTGATCCACCGTGCTGCCTCCTGTTTAGCCGGTTCGAGCCAATGACGACAGTAAGGTTGTCCATAAACAACTATTTACCGAATGATATGGCGCTCGCTCTATCATCCATTTATATTATTGATGCGGTTCTGGACAGATAAAGCAGCTCACCTGGCCTGGGCCCACGAGAGAAAGGCGGAATGGTGAACGGAGAAGGTCGCATTTTGATGCTCAGGAAAAAGCACAAACACAGTTCGTCTGAAAATCGACTCCATGGATTCCCGGTCGGAGATCCTGGATCTGGAAAAACTCAGCGAACAAGAGGTGATTTCGGGTGAATGATCCCATTCGGGTATTCATTGTTGACGACAACCGCCTGCTTCGTGAGGGCCTGGTCTTCATGCTCGCTGAAGAGGAAGGGCTTGAAGTCGTCGGCGCGGCGGAAACCGGGCAAGAGGCTCTGGGCAAGATCAAGGACCTTCACCCCGATGTTGCACTCATCGACATTGGTATACCTGGTAAAGACGGGATCGAGATAACCCGGTCGTTGCGCCGGGATCTGCCGGCCGTTAAAGTGATCATCCTGGGCATGCCCGATGTGACGGATGAAATCATGGCCTGTATCGAGGTCGGTGCTGCCGGATATGTGCTCAAGGAAGCGTCTTTCGACTACCTCGTTGAGACGATTCGGTCGGCCAATCGCGGTGAATCCTTTTGTTCTCCTCAACTGGCCTCGTCGCTGTTCTCCCGTGTCGCCGAGTTGGCGGGAGAACAGATCCCGCATTCCTCCATCAAGTTGACGCCCCGAGAAATCCAGATTATCAACACGATTGCTGAAGGCTTGTCCAACAAGGAAATCGCGCAACGTCTCTCCATCGAAGTTCAGACGGTAAAGAATCATGTCCACAATGTTCTGGACAAACTGCAACTGCATAACCGCCTCGAAGCTGTGCAATACGCCCGCGAAAAAAACCTGCTAAAAAATCCGTAATTCTGGTCCCTTTTTTCCTTCCGTACTGGTAATCCTCTCTTTGGGCTTGCACCAGGTCCACCTTCCACGTAGTCCCTCTCCTGGACCTTTTTTGAACCTTTCGGTCCATTGTAGTCCCGTCCGGTACCATCTATCTTTGTCACACACATTAAGAAGAGTCACAGAATTCAATCGATCCATTGGGACACAGAACGCTTACATCTGCCCAGGAGAATAATTGATGGGTGACAAGATCAAGGTTCTGTTGTCGAGCCGGCCCAAGCTGCTTTCGGACGTGATCCGCAAACTCCTGGAACACCAACCCGACATGGAAGTTGTGGGTGAAGTCACAAACCCGATGGAATTCCTGCGTGCCGCCGGTGGTTCACAGGTTGACGTGCTTGTGATCACTCCGCTCGAAACAAACGGGAACTCCAATATTTGCACACACTTGCTTTCTTCTTACCCTGAGCTGAAGGTCGTGACGCTTTCTGATAGCGGCGAGGTCGCCCACTTGTACCGATCGGGCGCACCCAAGTCGATTATCGATGGGCACGCCGAACAGTCCATTCTGGATGCCATCGTTGATGCGATTCGTACTGGAGCCCAGTAATGGCAAGTCTCCAAGCCCATGACCAACGGCCCCGCGACCAGGATGTATTCCATCGTCAGCGAATTTCCCATAACTGGTTCTATCGATGTGTCTTATTGGCGACAAACAGGTCGGTGTGACCATTACTCGAAAGGGGTCAAGGTGGGCGACAAAGGCGGGAAGAAAGATCGGGCACGAAAACAGAAACAGACCGCAGCGAAGAAGCAGGCTAAGGTCCAGGTCATGAAGGAGAAGAATCAGAATGACCCCAATCAATCAGGAATCAAGTCCCTCCTGGGTTCCGCAGGAGCCAAAAAACGCGGGTAAGCTCCGACTGGAGATGGTCCTTCAATACAGCCTACTTTGGTGGGCAGAACCGAACTTCACCTTTAGCGCAGGTCGTAGAGGGACGCGACGCTGACGAATAATCAAGAGCAGCACATGTTGAAAGAAGACGTAGAGCAATCCAAGCCAAGCGATCTGTATGCGATGGCACAACCACACACGATGAAGCTAAGGACCTGTTCGGAGCCCTCGAGCTCTACAGGGCCATTAAAACAGCCTACCCGGGTGACATTGAAGCCGGATACGCACGATCGCAGGTCATGAACATTGTGAATGGCGCCGTCCCGGACCAGGTCCTCTTTGAGGCCCAGGTGGCATTGGCGGTGTCCCACCTGGAGGAGAAGGCGATTGACCTGGAGACTGGAAAGCCAGTTGTAGTGCTCACATAGGGCCTACACATATCCTGGATCACTTTGTGGTTTCGCCCGTGTGTTGAAATGCGCGCAAACGAGGAGCAAACTAATGCAACAGCAGAACGATAACTATGGTCGGGCAGGGTCCGAAATCGAGGACATGGTCCGGAATGGGAAGGAGCGGCTCAGTCAGATGTTTCCGAGCGGCGGCTCACGCAGTGCGGTCCTGATGATCGCTCTTGTCCTGGCCGTTATGGGAGCTTGGACGGCGTACTACACCGTACCGAGCGACTCTGTAGCGGTTGTCCAGCGGTTCGGACAATATCAGGGAACCGTACCACCGGGACTGCATTTCAAGCTTCCCCTGGGCGTTGAGGTTGCGACCATTGTCCCCGTCAAGCGCCAGTTGAAGCAGGAGTTCGGGTTCATCACTCCGGGCGCTCGGGAATCTTTCCAGAGTCCTGACCCGAACGACGGCATGCGAGAAACACAGATGGTGACGGGTGATTTAAACGCGGCGCTTGTGGAGTGGGTGGTTCAGTATCGTATATCCGATCCCGTGAAGTTTCTATTCGAAGTCCGTGAGCCGAGGCAGACGCTCCGCTATGTGTCTGAATCCGTAATGCGGGAAGTGGTCGGGGATCGCACCGTGGACGAAGTGATCACCATTGGCCGGCAGGAAATCGAGTCGGAGGCGCTGACCAAGATGCAGGCACTTTCAACTAGATACGCCATGGGGATCAGCATCGATCAGGTGCAGTTGAAAAATATCAACCCGCCCCGTCCCGTACAGGAATCATTCAACGAGGTGAACCAGGCCCAGCAGGAGAAGGAGAAATTGATCAATGAGGCCCGGCGAGACTACAACAAGGTGATTCCGCTGGCCGAGGGCGAGAAGGATCAGCGGATCCGGGAGGCGGACGGGTACCGGCTCAAAAGAATCAACGAAGCCGAGGGAGATGTCGCCCGATTCAATTCCTTACTTGCCGAATATACCAAGGCCCCGGAGGTCACGCGTCGTCGAATCTACGTTGAGACGCTTCAGGACGTTATGCCTGGTATTCGTTCCAAATTTATTATCGATGAAAGCGCACGCGGTATTCTGCCGCTGCTGAATCTCGACGGCCCCAAGCCAAAGGAGGCCAAGAATGAATAAGATTGCCAAAGCTATGATCATCATGATTGCGGGCGTGGGGACGATCGTTTTGATGAGCGCGGTCTACACGGTTAACGAAGTCGAGCAAGTGATCATTACCCAGTTCGGTAAGCCCGTTGGCGCACCCGTGACCTCGGCCGGCCTGAAGATCAAGATGCCGTTCATCCAGGACATCAACCCTATCGATAAACGTGTCCTGGAATGGGACGGAAGTCCGTCCGACATGCCCACCAAAGACAAGCTATACATCTCTGTTGATCTTTACGCTCGCTGGCGGATCACAGATGCCCTGCAGTATTTCCTGAGGCTGCGCGATGAACGCAGTGCACAGTCGCGCCTGGACGACATTCTGGGCAGCGAGACACGAAACGCTGTGGCAAAGCATGAGCTGATCGAGATCATCCGCACGACGAAGGACCGAGTTCCCTTACGGGATGCCCTGCTCACAAATGCGGAAAAGGAATTGAAAATGGGGTCCCTTGTGCCGATTCAAAAGGGACGTCAATTGGTAGAGCAGGAGATCTTTGCCGAGGCAGCTCAAAAAGTCAAGGTGTTTGGAATCGAACTTCTCGACATCCGATTCAAGCGGATCAACTACAATCAGAGTGTGCGTCCAAAGATTTACGATCGAATGATCAGCGAGCGGCGCCAGATCGCCGAACGTTTCCTTTCGGAAGGGAATGGCGAGGCGGCCAGAATTCGTGGAAATCGTGTGCGTGATTTGAACAAGATCCAGTCTGAAGCCTACCGGCAGGTCGAGGAGATCCGTGGGCTGGCGGACGCGAAGGCCACCGAAATTTACTCGAGTGCCTATAACCAGAGCGCTCAGGCGGTTGAGTTCTACGAATTCACAAGGACCATGCAGTCGTACAAGTCCATCATTTCTGAAAATACAACCCTTGTCCTGTCAACGGACAGTGACCTCTTCAAATTCCTGAAGGGGATGAATCCAGGTGGTAAAGCCTCATCGGTGAGATTGTCGCGGTAACCAGATGATGATCGAACGGGTAACGCCTGGTCCGATAATGGGCCGGAATACGATTCCCCGCAGGCACCACTAAACACCTAACATCTATCACCCTGTTATCACGCGGATTTAATTTCGTGCTGACAGGTTCGTGCAGAACCCGGGATTTCCGGCGACCGCCGGCTATCCCTCCATCCGTATCGTGGGCACTAAGCCCAGGAGATTACAGTGGCCAAGGGTAAGACAAAGAAGAAGGAACAGCGGGTTCGCCCGCTGGCCGATCGCGTGCTTGTCCAACGCATCGAAGAAAACGAAACCACCATTGGTGGCATTATCGTACCGGATACCGCGAAGGAAAAGCCTCTGCAGGCGACGGTAATCGCCGCGGGCTCAGGGCGACGAGGGGACGATGGAGACCTGGTGCCCCCGGAAGTTAAAGCGGGCGATCGGATCTTGATCGGAAAGTATGCAGGAAGTGAAATTGAATTGGACGGCGAAGAATACGTAATTCTCAAGGAAGATGAAATCCTGGGTATCCTGCAGTAGACCGGTCCGGTCGGGGTGCTCCCCGACAGGCGGGTTCAAACAATGTGAGCAACGGAGTATCTAAAAATGGCAGCAAAGAAGATTGTATTCGGTATAGATGCGCGCAACAAAGTACTGGAGGGCGTTACGCTCCTGAGCAAGGCTGTTAAGGCCACGCTTGGACCGAAGGGTCGCAATGTGGTGATCGGGAAGCAGTGGGGAGCGCCGACAGTTACGAAGGACGGCGTTTCTGTGGCGAAGGAAGTAGATTTGCCTGACGGCCTCCAGAACATGGGCGCTCAGATGGTGAAGGAAGTTGCATCCAAGACATCCGACATAGCAGGTGACGGCACCACGACGGCAACTGTGCTGGCCGAGAGCATTTATCGGGAAGGTCTCAAGAACGTGACCTCGGGCGCAAACCCGATGGACATCAAACGTGGAATCGACGCGTCGGTGAAGGCCGTTGTAACCGCTCTGAAAGCGCAGAGCACACCGGTTAAGGGCCGTAAGGAAATTACCCAGGTAGCAACTATTTCCGCCAATGGGGACCCGAGCATCGGCGCCATAATTTCCGACGCTATGGCGAAGGTCGGGAAAGATGGAACCATAACTGTCGAGGAAGCCAAGGGCATGGACACCACACTAGATGTGGTGGACGGCATGCAGTTCGACCGGGGCTACCAGTCACCCTATTTCGTGACGGACACGGACAGTATGGAAGCCATCCTTGAAGACGTTTACATATTCATCCACGAAAAGAAACTGACGAACATGAAGGATCTTCTCCCGCTGCTGGAAAAGGTTGTTGCAACAGGTAAGCCCCTGTTGATCCTCGCAGAGGATGTGGAAGGAGAAGCCCTGGCCACCCTTGTGGTAAACAAGATCCGTGGCACACTCAAGGTGGCCTGCGTCAAGGCGCCTGGTTTCGGGGATCGCAGGAAGGAACTGCTAGAGGACATCGCGATTCTCACAAGTGGTCGCGTGATCACCGATGACATCGGTATCAAGATCGAGAACGTTACCCTGGAAGATCTGGGCCACTGTCAACACGTGGTGATCACGAAGGACAACACAACGATCATCGACGGCGGGGGCAAGAAGTCAGACATCCAGGGACGCGTGACTCAGATACGTCATCAGATCGAAGGCACGACATCGGACTATGACCGGGAAAAGCTTCAGGAGCGGCTAGCCAAACTCGCCGGTGGGGTTGCTGTTGTGAGTGTCGGGGCGCCAACTGAGACCGAGATGAAGGAGAAGAAAGCGCGCGTTGAAGATGCCCTGCACGCCACCCGAGCGGCGGTTGAGGAAGGCATTGTAGCCGGAGGTGGAGTTGCTCTCCTGCGATGCGTGGAGGCACTAGATGCCGTACGGAAAAGTGTGCAAGGCGAAGACCAGAAACTCGGTGTGGAGATCGTGAAGCGGGCGCTGCAGGAGCCCATGCGGATGATTGCCAACAACGCCGGGTTCGAAGGCAGCCTGGTGGTGGGCAATGTGTTGGAACACAAGGGTTCGTATGGTTTCAATGCAGCGACCGAGACCTACGGAGATCTTGTGGCCGCCGGTGTGATAGACCCCACGAAGGTTGTTCGTGTGGCGATCGAGAATGCCGCAAGCATCGCGTCATTGTTGTTGATGACAGAGGCGATGGTTACCGAGATCCCCGAGGACGAGCTGTCACATGCAGACGAGTAATACCAGTTGGAACTTTTACCCGAATCCGGGACCGGTCACGTGATCTGAGGGGAAGATGAACATGTGCATTGTGAATGACAAAGCCATCGAGACCCGGGTCGCTCCCGTATTCAACAGCAAAGCGATTCCAAGACGAAACGAACGATGGCGGGGAGGTCTGGTGTTCCGCGATTTCAGCAATCATGTGGATGAAGTATTGTTAGAATGTGGGAAGGCGGCGTGTTGAACGACGCCGACTTCCCACGCCGCATTGCTTTCCTAGGAGATTTCCTCCCAAGGCTATGTGGAATCGCGACCTTCACGCACGACCTCTGCGAGGCCGTGGCCAGCGCGGCTCCAGATTCCGATTGTTTTGTGGGCGCTGTAAACGATCGTGTGGAGGGCTATGTCTACCCGTCGCGCGTGCGCTTCGAACTCCTTGAAAAAGACCTGCATTCCTATCGCCGAGCGGCGGACTTCCTGAACTTCAGCAATGCAGATGTGCTCTGTGTGCAGCACGAGTTTGGCATTTACGGCGGTTCGGCGGGCAGTCACCTGCTTGCGCTGCTCAAAGAGCTGCGAATGCCGGTTGTCACCACGTTACATACGATCCTTACGAATCTGGATGCCGCGCAACTCAAAGTGATGGAGGAGCTGGTAAAGCGCAGCGATCGTCTGGTGGTGATGACGCTCAAGGGTGCGGAGATTCTGCGCGAAGTGTACAGCGTACCGGATACGCAGGTGGACATCATTCCGCACGGGATTCCGGATCTGGCGTTCATAGAATCACGATTTTACAAAGAACAGCTCGGTGTGGAAGGGCGGCAGGTGCTGCTCACTTTCGGTCTGATTGGGCCGGGCAAAGGCATCGAGTACGCCATTGAAGCGCTGCCGGAGATCGTGCGGCGGCACCCAGATGTGGTTTATCTTGTGCTGGGCGCTACGCATCCGCATCTCTTAGCAAGTGAAGGCGAACGGTATCGTCTGAGTCTCGAACGACTCGTCGCTGACCACGGTGTTAAGGAACATGTCATCTTTCACAACAGCTTCGTGTCCCTGGAGGATCTGAAGGAGTTTATCGGCGCGACGGACATCTACCTGACACCGTATCTCAATGAGGCACAGGTCACTTCCGGTACGCTGGCCTACCTCTTCGGGGCGGGGAAGGCCGTGGTTTCTACGCCGTACTGGCATGCGAATGAATTGCTGGGAAATGGGCGCGGCACCCTCGTGCCCTTCCGCGACGCCGAGGCGATTACTGAAGGCGTTTGCGGATTTCTCGACGATCAGGCTCGTATGGAGAAGACACGGCAGGAAGCCTATGCTGTGGGTCGTGAAATGATCTGGCCCGCGGTGGCAGAGGGCTATCTCGAATCGTTTCAACGTGCCAGGGCGGATCGGAAGACTGCCCCACGCACTGCTTTCGCCGGATGGACGCTCGACAACCGGCCTTATGATCTGCCGCCTCTTCGGCTCGATCATATTGTTCGCATGAGTGACGGCACCGGGATTTTTCAACATGCGATTTTCAATGTGCCAAATTTTCACGAAGGCTATTGCACCGATGACAATGCACGAGCCTTCATTCTCTGCAACCTGCTCGAAGAGCTCGGAGAACAGCCGGCGGTAGAGAATCTCGATAGATTTACCACCAGCTATCTCGCCTTCCTGGCGGCCGCGCTGGACTATGGTAGCGGGCACTTCCGCAACTTCATGAGCCACGGACGGCAGTGGCTTGAAGATGTGGGTAGCGAAGACAGCCACGCGCGCGCGCTCTGGTGCCGCAGGCTGCGGGGCGGGTCGCTCGCGGAACGATGGGCACCGCAGGCTTGCCACACAACTCTTCGAGCGGGGTCTGGCGGTGGTTGAGGGTTTTTCTTCTCCACGCGCCTGGAGCTTCACGCTGCTTGGTATCCACGAATATTTGCGTTACTACCCAAGTGATCCGCGAATCAACAACATGCGAAAGTCCCTGACCGAGCAGCTGGTGAGGCTTTGGAATACTTGTGCCACGGAAGACTGGCCCTGGTTTGAACCCGTTGTCACCTATGACAACGCGTGCCTCTGCCATACGCTGATCCTCAGCGGCCAATGGATGCCGAACGCGGAAGCGCTCGAGATCGGGCTCAAATCCTTGCGCTGGCTTGTTTCGATCCAAAAGACGCAGGCGGGGTATTTTAGACCCATCGGCAGCAATGGTTTTTACCTCCGTGACGGTGCGCGCGCGGACTACGACCAGCAGCCGCTGGAGGCACAGTCGATGGTCTCTGCGTGCCACGAGGCCTTTCGCGCCACGCAGGATTCCGAGTGGTTGAATGAGGCAAAACGTTCGTTCGAATGGTTCTTGGATCGGAATGACCTGAACGTGCCGCTCTACGACTTCAGCACAGGAGGCTGCAGTGACGGCCTTCACGAGGATCGGGTGAGTGACAACCAGGGTGCGGAATCCACGCTGGCTTTTCACCTTTCCCTTGCCGAAATGAATTTTGCCGAACACTTGATCACACCCCCGCCCCTACCCTCCCCATGAGCCCGATCCCCCACCGACGCCATGAGATCACGCTGCTGCCCGATATCGCTCGCGTCATCATGCGCCCCTTCATTCCATCAGACATCCATATGGTTACCACCGTCATTGGACGCGCGCTTGCCCTTTCGGAGGATGAAGTTGCGGACCACCTGCATGTGGTGAAGCAGGAATTCGATGCCCGGCACCTGAATTTCAAGTCGCTTCTGTCTGTCCATTTCGAGAAGGTGCGGCATTACTTGTTCACGCACCGTAAGCTCACGCCCGAGCGACAAGAGCTTATCGGTGCGCTGTTCTCCTGCGAATACGCGCTGGAGTCGGCTGCCCTTTTCAACCCTTCCATTGTGCCGCATCCTGACCAGCGCAACGTACCTGCGGGAGGATTGCGCTTTATCATGAGTCTACGTGCAACCGGGGAGGGGCACATCTCCTCCATCGAGTTCCGCGCGGGCAACATTGCACCGGATGGCTCCATTACCCTCGAGGACGTCTCCCGCTTCGTCACCGAGCCTACAATCGTCGCCAATCCCAGCTACAAGAGGAAACCTTTCATCACCAAGCTGAATGAAATGGGTGTTGATGCCAGGCAGGCCGCCGCCGTCATGAAGCCGCTGGGTGAGAGTTTCACGCGAAGGGACTTGAACGAAAGCGTGCGTGCAACCCGGGCCGAAACCAAACCCGTTACGCTCGACCTGCAACACACGCTCGAGTGCATCGATTGGTTGGCAGACTCCAACTACGAACTGCGATTCGACGCAAGGATCGCCGTGAGCGAGCGCACCATCTTTCCGGTCTCGCGAAACGAAACCAAGGGCATTGAAGACGCTCGTTTTGTGCGCTTTACCGACGATGATGGATCCGTGGCGTATTACGCCACCTACACCGCCTACAATGGACGCGACATCCTGCCGCAGCTCATCGAGACCCAGGATTTTCTTCACTTTCGCGTGCTCACTTTGAACGGGAACGCGGTCCAGAACAAAGGCATGGCGCTTTTTCCACGCCGAATCGATGGTCGTTATGCTATGCTCTCCAGGCAGGATGACGAAAACATCTTCATCATGTTTTCAGACAACCCGCATCACTGGAGCGATCCCCAATTGATCCTTCGCCCGTGCGAGATGTGGGAGTCTGTGAAGATCGGCAATTGCGGATCCCCCATTGAAACGGAAGCGGGGTGGCTGCTGATCACACACGGTGTAGGACCTATGCGGAAGTACTGCATTGGTGCCGTGCTTCTTGACCTGGACGATCCCACTCGTGTTATTGGCCGGCTGCGGGAGCCGCTCCTTGCCCCCGAAAACGAAGAGCGCGAAGGCTACGTACCCAACGTGGTGTATAGCTGCGGCTCCCTGCTCCATGGGAACGAACTCATCCTCCCTTTTGCCTTGAGCGACCGGGCTACCGTTATCGCAGGCATTTCTCTGGACGACCTTCTGGTGGCCTTGCGACCGGCCCGGGATTGATGGTATTAAGAGGCCAAAGAGGGTTGAGCACATCAGCCCAAAAAACTGATTGCGGTTTGGGAATGCTACACATATCATCTGACGCCATTTGGCTTTCGTTTTGCGTTCACCCTTTCTCCTGTTAGCAGAAGCAAAGATGTGGGGATTGGGTTCGGACGAGGGAAAAGACAAGGGTCCCGATGGGGAGTCTCCTGCGGGGACGATTTTTCACCCACTATAGACGGCGCAGTCACGGATGGGAAAGCCATCGAATACGACTTTGGCGGAAGCTTCAAGATTGTTCGCCACTAAAGCTGTGCTAGGAATCCAAGAGACCGAGGCCCCGGAGGAAACCTGCTCCGGGGCCTCTTTTGTCAACTGTGGGTGGAGATCCCGAAGCGGTGGGTGGTCCCGAATTCTCACCTCATCTTCATCTCACCTGACGTGCACAGTACCTACCAGGTTCTGAGTAATCCTGTCACGCCCCAAATTATTCACGAATGGAAATCTCGAGGGTCCCACGGTCGTTACGCATCTGGCTGATGGCTTGCAAGCACACGCAACAATTGCTCGTAACCCAGGAGGCTCTCAGTTAACCCATCTATGTCGAACATCGATGCTTGGTCAGAGACCTCTTCGGCCCATTTCGCTATTGGAGGATAGTCGTATTCTTCGGCAAGCTGCGACATCGCACCGGCAAAGTCCTCTATCTCATTGATTGTGAGGGTTGTCTTGAGATGTTCGACGGTGTCCAGTTTTTCTTTCAGCTTCCCAGCAAGTGCGGAGGCTGTTTCCTCATCGAGAACAGTCTCTTCCAGACCATCCTCAACCTCATCCTTATTTCTTCGTCCCAGAAGTTCCGGGCGCCATTCCGAATATCTCCGGATGCAGGAAAACAGATGGCGTAGCCCCTTTAGATATGCGAACATCCAGAGGAAGTTCTATCGTTGCAGGCGCAAGACACTGCTGATCGTTACACGCCTGGTAGCTTAGACGAAGTCGCAACACGCCCGAATCAATCGTACGAGCCGATTCATCCACATTAACGGTGGCCCGAATCGTTGTTTCGCCATCGTAAACGATTAACGGAGCATCCGCAAATTCGAAACGCAAAACCTTTCCGGATGGATAGTCCACCGAGCGAACGTCCACGGGCAGCTCGGAGTTTACCTCAAATGTCGTGGGCACCAGGAAGTCCAGCGAGGCTGGATTTGCGTTGATGTGCCAGCCCTTCGCAATAGTCAAGCTGACGGCCGCCTGGAAGGTCTCGCCCGGCACCAGGCGATCGACTGACAAAAAAGCCTCGGCCTGAATCAGGTCTTTGCCCTGGGGAATAGGCAGGTTCGAGAACTTTACCTTGCTGCCGTCGAGTCCCAATGAGAGCACAGGAATCTTCTCCTGTTTAAGATACCGGTGGATCGCCAGCGCCATAGACTTGAACGCCCCCGGATTGTCCTTCATCGAGCCCGCAAACGCTTGCATAGTGCGACGGGATATTTCGAGATCACCTTCCCGACCGGTCTCTTTGGCCAGCATGAGCAATCCGTGGGCAGCGACGGAGTTGCCTGACGGGACGGCCGAATCGTGTGGTTTTTTGGAACGGGCGATGAGCTCCTCTTTGCCCGTGGTAAAATAGAATCCCTCGCCTTCTTCGTCCCAGAACAGGCCGACCATCCGGCTAGCCAATACCGTTGCCTGATCCAGATAACGGGCCTCTCCGGTAGCCCGATAGAGCCCGAGCAAGCCCCGCATCAGAAAAGCGTAGTCTTCCTGGTAACCATCGTATTTTGCTTCTCCCGCATTGTAAGTCCGCCGCAGATTGCCTTCGCTGTCTCCCAGGTGTGACCACACGAACTCCGCCGCCTTCCGGGAGGCGAGTAGATAAGTTTCCTCTTTCAGGACTTCGTATCCGTAGGCATATGCGTCGATCATCAGTCCGTTCCACGCCGTCAGGACCTTTGTGTCCAGCAGCGGCCGCTTTCGGTTTTGTCGCCTCTCGAGCAGCGAAGTTTGAAGCGGCTTGAGGCGACGCCGAAGCGCCGCAACGGAAATTTCCAGATCCGTCGCGCACTCCTTCAGGGACCGCGGCAAGAAGATCACCTTCCCATCTCCTTCAGGCATTGGCGCTAAATCGTAAACACTCAGGAACAGGTCTGTGTCCTCACCCAGAACCTCCCGGATCTCCTTCTCAGTCCACAGATACGACTTCCCTTCGATCCCATCCGTCTCCGAATCCAGCGCTGAGTAAAACGCCCCATCCGGCGAAGTCAACGTATGCTTCACGAAGCGGAAGACATCTTCAGCGGTGTATCGAAATTGCTTATCTCCCGTCAGTTTATAGGCGTGCAGGTAGGCTTTCGAAATCTGTGCCTGGTTGTAAAGCATCATTTCAAAATGGGGAACGTGCCACTTTCCATCTGTGGAGTACCGATGAAATCCGCCTCCCAGATGGTCATACATTCCTCCACGTGCCATCATCTCAAGTGTATGTGTTACCCTTTTCAAGAGGTGGTCTTCGCCCGTGCGTTCGTACTCCACCATGAGCAGTTCCAGGTCTTGCGAGGGGGGGAACTTGGGCGCTCTGCCGAATCCACCGTAGTCTGATTCGTAGCTGTCAACTATTCGTTGAAGCGACTGATTCACGAGTTCCCGATTAAGCTTCACCGTCTCGGGTGATGCGCGTCTCACTTCCTGGATGCGCCGAATGTTTGACGTTATGTTTTCCGCCTGCTTCTGCACGGCGTCCCTTCGGTTCTCCCAGGCCTCGTGCAGTTCCGTGAGCACTCTGGGAAATCCTGGCCGTCCGTATTTGTCCTCTGGGGGGAAATAGGTACCGGCGAAAAAGGGCTTGAGCTCTGGTGTAAGAAACACGGAGTTGGGCCAACCTCCACTGCCTGTCAGCAGATGGGTAGCCGTCATGTAAATCTCGTCCAGGTCGGGTCGTTCTTCCCGGTCCACCTTGATATTGATGAACCACTGATTCATCAGTTCTGCGATTTCCGGATCGGAAAACACCTGCCGCTCCATCACGTGACACCAGTAGCAGGTAGAGTAACCCACGGAGAGAAAGATGGGCTTGCCCTCTTCCTGCGCCAATCCAAGCGCCTCCGGTCCCCAGGGATACCAATCTACGGGGTTGTGCGCGTGGAGGATCAGATACGGGCTTGTTTCGTGGATCAGGCTGTTGGTGTATTTCCACGATCCGTCAGAATTCTTGAGCTTTCCGGCGTGGGGGTCGACCTCCTCAGTATCTGCCTCTGCCGCTGTGGCCAGCGCTTTTCCGATCACCTGGTCCTTCGATTTGTCCAGCCAGTAGCCAGTTACTCCTACCGCGATAAGTAGAAAAACCCCGACCGGAATCCACAGCCTCCGTACAGACAACGCCTGACTTATCCTGCCCATTCTGTCCACGATTCGTTAGCGTGTGAAGTTTCGAAAGTGAAGCGGAAAACGGAAGAGAATAAAGCCTGTTTCGAGGACCTGTGACGGTAAGGGATAAAGCACCATGCTCGAGGTAAGCAGATCATTCGATTTATATCAGGGCAAATTAACGATTCGATCGTAAATATGTCAACGGTGCTCTTGGAGATGTCGAACACCTGAATGATGTCAAATCTGGCATCGATCCGAGAAATTTCACATGCTTGCTGATTAGGGTCGGTTCAGTCGGGGTTATCTTTTCTTCTCTGATGGTCCGGGAGCTTACAGGCTCGATATCTATTCACCCTGCTCGTTCTTCTGGGTCGATGCATTGAAATCTACGATATCGGCTTTTCCAAAATCATCACTCCTTTGTTGCTGAACAGGAAGCGCCGCCCAGCACGCAGAACCTGGCACAGTGCGGGTGGTTGAGTTTCACCTTGCAAGCGGCCTCGGCCAGCGTCTCTCCCATCTCGAACTGCAAGTCATAGGGCAACAGCGTGCACGATACCACGGCAGGGCGTTCCGCCCCTTTGCGCTTCACCACCATCCTTGAAGACGCGCACATCACATCCTCCGGCGACATCCCCAGGATATTCCAGCATTGTGTGGTGATTTCGGGCACATCGATCGTCTCGTCCATTTCCGGGAAGATCACCATCCGGACCGGATCGTAAGCGTTAATCGAGATCTCCAATTCTTCGAACAACCGCGCGTACCCGGCCCGCATACTCACCTCCTCCTCCCCCCAGCACGAACGCCCAGCCACCGAAACGCAGAATCCTTGCTTCGAGAGCCACCTCAACCCCTCGATCGCAGGTTCCCACGAACGCTTTCCTCGCTCTTCCTCGTGGAGATCGGGACCGTAGTGGTCAATGGATACTCGTACACGAAGCCGATCTCCAAAACGCGCCTTCAGAGTCAGCAACTCCTCAGACAAGTTCATCTTGGGTCGCATTCCATTGGTCAATACCAGCGTTTCGAATTCCCGAGAAAGACAATCCTGCAGCATCTGAATGATCTCCGGATTCATAAACGGCTCGCCACCCGTAAACCCGATCTCCCGGGTGCCCAATCCATCGCGCTCGATCTCGTCCAGATAAGTTCGCACGTCTTCGGCTGAAATGTAGACGAGCCGTTCATTGCGCGGACTGGACTCTATGTAACAGTGCACACATTCCAGATTGCACAACGTGCCCGTATTGAACCACAGTGTCTCCAGTTTTTTCAGGGAAACAGATGCACGCGTTTCGCCGTCGGCAGTCACGTCGGGGTCCTGAAACTTTGCAGAATCAGGCTTCTCCAGAGGGTTGATCTGAATCATTATCTTCCTTTCTTGTTTTTTTATCGCACGGCCCTTCACCTGCGCTGCCATATGCATTGGTTACTCCAGGGTTGTTCTATCGGTTGTATCAAGGCTCATCTTCCACCGCTGTTCCTTTCAGTGTGCTTCGGGCAATGCCCGTGACAAAAATTGTGACGACAATCGTTGCAAGCAGGCCAACGATCAGGAGCACATTTTGAGCCGACGAACTCGAGGTGACGTCCGTCTCAGCGGCCGCATTCAATCCGGCTTTTCCGAGTACACCGAGGTAAACAAACATCACTGTGCCTGGCAGGGTGCCGATCCAGGTAGCGAACACGTAGGGCCAGAATTTGACGGCTGTGAGCCCAAACAAATAGTTGCTAATACTGAAAGGCAGCGCCGGGCTGAGCCTGAGCAAACCTACGATTTTGCCGCCCTGTTTCTCGATTGCCCGATCGATGGCGTTGAATTTGGGATGTGCTCCAACCTTTTCGGCCACCTGTTCCCGGGCAATATACCGTGCGATGAGAAAGGCCAGGCTGGCGCCTGTTGTGGCGCTTACGGAAACGACGAGTGTGCCCCACCCAAGACCAAAGAGAAAACCCGAACCAATAGTTGCGATGGAGGCAGGAACAACCAGAACGGTCGCGACAATGTAGAATAATCCATAGATCACCATGCCTACCGTGCCCAACCCGGCAACGTAGGCATTAAACGCCGCCAGCCACTGCTCCATCGGCAAAATGCGCCACGCAAAGAACAGGGAAGCAATGATCACGCTCAGGCCGATCCATTTCCAGGGCAGCACTCGCCGTTGCTCGTCATTAGTCAACATATTCGCCGCTTTCAGCATCTCCTTTACAATGTCGCCTTTTTTCGAAGGGACTGATCCTCATTGTGAGACGGACGCATTACCTGCCTTTCGCGAATTGCGGTAAAGCCACGAAAAGACGGCTCTGGCGCGCGGCGTGAGACGCGTTCGGTTGTAATGATCGCCGATTTTTCGAGCCAGTTCGGCAAAGGTGGGATAAGCATGAATGGCAGAAGCGATACCCGAAAGTCCTATGTCGTGCTTCATAGCCAGCACAAACTCATGCAGCAATTCACCTGCGTGTTCGGCAACAAGGGTCACGCCCAGAATCTTGTCCCGGCCTTTTTCTGTAATCACCTCGGCAAAGCCTTCGGTTTGGCTTTCGACAATGGCGCGGTCCACCTCGTTGAGCTCCTGAGTGTAGAGATCATAAGCGATATCGTTGTTTTCAGCATCGGCTTTTGTAAGGCCCACATGCGCCACTTCCGGTGACGTGTATGTAGCCCAGGGAACAATCGACGCATCGAATTTCTGGCGCAGAAGCTGAAGGGGCATCAGAATATTGCGCACGACCACGCGTGCTTGCGCATCCGCCGTATGGGTAAACTGATATGGCCCGGCGATGTCGCCGCACGCGTAGATGTGTTTTTGCGAAGTCTGCAGATATTCATTCACAGTAACACCCCCTTTGCCATAAACCACGCCGGCGGCTTCGAGGTTCAGCGTTTCAACGTTCGGGATGCGACCGGCTGCAATGAGCAGGGCATCGGCCACGAGGATTTCTTCGCTGCCCTCACCGTTGGCCTGGCCGACGGTGAGGTGTATCTCGCCGTTGATGTAAGCAGCCTTTTTCGCAGCAGTGGATGTCAGGATACCCAGGCCTTCGGCTTCGAGGTGTTTCTGCATGAAATTTGCAACATTCGGGTCTTCCTTGCCAAAAATCTGCGGCATGAACTCGACGATGGTGACATCCACACCGAATCTGTGCATCGTCTGGCCGAGTTCACAGCCGATGGGGCCGCCGCCGATGACAATAAGGCGTTCTGGTTTCTCGTTGAGATTGTCGAAGAACGTTTCGTTGGTGAAATACGGCACGTCGTTGATGCCCTCAATGGGTGGAACACCCGCGCGACGACCCGTGGCAACGACAGCATGCCTGGTCTTGAGGCGTGTACCCTCCACGTCGATTTCAAAAGGGGAGACAAAACGCGCATCACCTGCAAAGACGTCCACGCCCAGGCCCTCGAAGCGTTCGCGCGAGTCATTAGGCTCTATGACCGCCCGGCGTGCCCGCATACGCTCGAAAACGGCACGAAATTCAAATTGCGGGTCTTGTTTTTGCAGGCCCCATTTGTCGGCGTTGCGAATGGTGTTGATCACGCGGGCAGAAGATATGAGCGCCTTGCTGGGCACGCAGCCGAAGTTCAAACAATCGCCGCCCATCTTGTGTCGTTCGATCAGGGCCACGCGGCCACCGAGTCCGGCCGTGCCGGCGGCTGTCACCAATCCGCCGGTACCGGCGCCGATCACAACAACGTTGTATATGCCTTTGCCTTTTTCTTCAGCCATTGAATCCTCGAATGAGTGGCGTTGGACGCAAATGAAACGACGGTGCAGGGTGGCTTGAATGTGTTTTCCGCTGGGCCTGTAGTCGATCTTGTCGCCGCGTTTAGTGGGCAGGAAAAATCGGGAATCGGCACGCCCGGACACTTCAGGGCGCGTCAGGGTTCCTTCTCAGATTGTGAGTGTCACAGAAAGGAGAATTATTACAAAAGTTTTCAAGAAAATTATTTGGGGTTAGCATCTTATGACAGAATTGGAACATCTGTGGCGTAAGATTGATGCAAGAGTAGTAACTGCAGAAAACCAGACGCCAGTGTCCTGGACTGACCGGGAGATACCTGTTCCTGTTGCCAGCTTGTGGGAAACTGAAGCAGGTTATTCCTTCTGGTCTGCAGTGCCTGGGGTCTTGCGGGACTCCGCCAGGATCTTCGCTTCCAGCTCTTTCAACTCTGGTGGATCGACCGTGTTGGATCCCCATACCTGGCGGGCAATATCTCCCATTAGCCCTACCTGCCTGGCATAGCGCCGGAAATGGCTGCACATCATCGGGTGGACGCGCAAACCGACCCAGGTCAACAGGCCCGCATCGCGCTGGAGGGAAGGGGATACCGTTCGATTTATATGAATGCTCATTTACGATTGGATCGTAAATGCGTCAACAGCGTGCAAAGGTGCCGAATTTCAATAATCTCACTGGGAGAAGGGCAGAGCCGAGGCCAAATGTTGGTGAAGATCAATTGTGATCCTTAATTCTCGACAAGCCCGGAATTACCCAAAACATTACCCGGTACCTAAGTACCGGGTTAGAACGCTTTATCACCTTGTCACGCATGTTTCAGGATACTGCGCTATACACGTATCAGGGCAACCCCTCGGATGGGAAAAAGTGTCCCGAACCCTTCCCTGGTCTTCATCTCCTGTGACCTCCACTAGCTGACCGGGACCGAAACATTTCGTAAGGAACCGAATCGGCCACGCATGGAGGTTTTGTTATCGAGGACTCCAATGGTCGTTACGCATCCGATTTATGACTCGTAGACACACGCAACAATTGCTCGTAACCCATCAGACTCTCTGTGAGCCCATCAATGTCGAACATCGAGGCATGATCCGAGATCAATTCCGCCCATTTCGCGAGTGGAGGATATTCGTATTCCTCGGCAAGCTGCGACATTGCACGGCCGAAGTCCTCTATCTCATTGATTGTGAGGGTTGTCTTAAGATGCGCGACCGTGTCCAATTTTGCCTCCAGCTTCTCAGTAAGTTCGGAGGCTGTTTCTTCATCGAGCACAGTCTCTTCCGGACCCTCCCCAATTTCTTCCGTCTCGTCGGATCCGAACACATTGAGAATGGCGCTGACCAGTCGAGAGAGCTCCTGATCGACCGAATCGACTAGTTTCTCTGTGGCACTGTCGTCTGAGTTCTTCTTGATGGCAGATTCCAGCCCTCCGGCCCTGTGCTGAAGTTCTACTGCCCCAAGGGTGCCAGCGACTCCTTTTAGAGAGTGAGCTGTGCGCTCTGCAGCCTCACGCTCGTCGGCAGAGAGCTGTATGCGAATAATCTTGACCGCCTCGGCCTCTTCGCCTTCGGCAAACTGGCGAACGAGTCGCTCGTAGAAGTCACGTTTGCCCACGACTCGCTTGACGCCGGCCTCCACATCCAACCCCTCGATCGCTGCCAGTGGATCGTCACCCGGCCCTTCGGGTGCACGTGATTCCCGGAGGAGGCCGCCATGGGAGCAATGATAACAGATAGGATGACCAGACCCGGGTTGTATGTGCCAGGTAATGCTCTTCCAAGATCAATGCTGCTGTCTAAAAATTTCAGAGGGTGCATGTATCCATCCTCATAGAGTTGGAACTGATTGTACCTAGTTTCGAGCGTGAGTAGCCGGGCAGCTTGCTTGACAATTGGAGCACTTAAGATGTGGAAAGTTGGCAGAAATGCAATAGGGAAGTAGGATGCTGGCAGAATCTACAGGGATTCTACGCATCCAGCGCGTGCGTAGTGACTGACGTCCAGTTCTTAGATTCGGATGCGCGTGTGACAGACCTACTGCAGGTCCAAGAGAGATGCGACATGACCGAGAATACCCGCTTGTCTGATGGCTGCTTTTGAGATAAACGCACCAGACTGGTACAAGAGATGGCTTCTTTCAAGTCAGAGGCGGTCATCCAGGATGGCGGCGTGGCGGGGGCAGAGGGATTCGGAGTCAGGACCGCAATCACCGGCGGACCTTTTTTACGCGAAATTGTAATCGAAGGCGTATCCCTCTGTTAAAGCTTCCTCCTTCGATGAAGCTTCGGCGGACAGGTCGGCGGGGTAGGGTGCTTCGCTATGGTTTTTCTTTGTCCAGCTCGTATTTGCGGTAGAGGTGGCGAAACTGGTCGTAGCTGAGTTTGAGATTGTCAGCGGTTTTGCGCTGGTTCCAGCTTGTGTTGTGGAGGGCACGGCGGAGGAGGCCCAGTTCGAAGGACCGGATTTGGGCTTCGAAGCCTTCGTCGGAGGCGTCGGGTGCGCCCTGGGCGATTTCGGGGGGCAGGTCTTCGGGTTCGATTCGGGGCGTTGTGGCCATGCAGGCGGCACGTTCCACGGCGAATTTGAGATCCCGGACATTTCCGGGCCAATGGTAAGCGAGGAGGCAGTCGAGGGCTGCTTTGGAAAAGGGCCGGACCCGGAGTCCGGGTACTTCCTTGACGATTTCTTCGGTGAAGAACTCCGCGAGGGCCTGGATGTCTTCTCGTCGCTCTCTGAGTGGCAGGACACGAATGATTTCGAACCGGAGGCGATCGTAGAGATCCTGCCTGAATCTGCCCTCGGCCATTTCCTTTTCGAGATCGGCGTTGGTGGCCGCGATGATGCGGGTATCGACCTTGATTGGCGTGGAACTGCCCACGCGTTGAACTTCCTGATACTCGATCGCTCTCAATACATTCTGCTGGAATTCGGGTGTGGTGTTCCCGATTTCATCCAGAAAAAGGGTGCCCCCACTGGCGGTTTCAAATCTCCCGGGACGCGCTTCGGTGGCACCTGTGAACGCCCCCTTTTCGTGACCGAAGAGTTCGCTTTCGAGGAGGGTGGCCGTAAGCGCTGCACAATTGACTTTCACAAACGGCCGATCCTGTCTGGATCCGCTATAGTGGATGGCGGCGGCCACGAGTTCCTTCCCCGTTCCGGGTTCACCCAGGATCAGGGCCGGGCGAGGGATGGATGCGATGCGCTCGGCCTGCTGCATAATCTGTTTCATCTGCGGACTAACGCTGATGACCTGATAGCGTTTTCCGAATTCCGATCGGTAGTATTTGTTCTCACGATCCAGATCGCTGACTTCTGCCCGAAGACGGTCGTTCTCGCGAAGCACCGTGAACATCCGGTCGAGTTTCTCGATGCTGAGCTCGAGGCGGTCCTCTACGTAAAAGTCCTTCTCGATGAAGTCGGTCGCCCCCAGCCCCAGCGCCGCCACGGCTGTTTCGACCGTTCCTTTTCCAGTAAGCATAATGATGGGCAGATCCGGCGCGAACTCACGCATTCGCTGAAGGATCTCCAGCCCATCGGGTTCTCCCGGTCCGAAATCCAGATCCAGGATCACCATATCCACTTCCGAGAGCTGCTTCTCCACGAATGCCAACGCCTGACTTCCGGAAGGGAATGCCTTTACTGTACGGCCTTCCACCTGGAGGCTCCGCGTGAGCATGTCCAGGACTTCCTGTTGATCGTCGGCTACTACGATTTGTGCATTCATAGGATTACTCAATGAATTCTTCGGCCATGGGTTGTCTGGGATTCTGGGGCGAGATGCCCTGCAGGCCGATGCTTTCTTCTTCAGATGAAATTTCGAAGTCGATGGGCAGGTCGATGCGGAAGACCGCTCCCGCGCCGGGCTGGCTGATTACGCGCAGGTTGCCACGATGTGCGGAGACGATCCGAGCGCATATACTGAGGCCATAGCCGTTTCCCTTTTCCTTGGTGGAATACCCTGGGTCGAAGATCTTGCTCTGGGCTTCCCGGCTGATCCCGGGGCCATTGTCCTCGACCTCGATGAAGACTGTAGATCTGCTTGTATCATACCCGGTCTGTACATTGATCCGACCCTCTTCCTGCAGGGCCTCCAGCGCATTGAGGATCAGATTGGTTACCGCTTCGTGGATCATCCCTGGATCGATTTTTACCTGCGGGACATGAGATTCGGACACAAACGTGATGGTTTTTGTCCCACTCCTCGTCGACTGGGTATCGGTGATTCGTTTGACGAGTTGAGAGATATCCACCAGCGTGGGATTCATCGGGTCCTGTTTCATACTTCTAAGGTAGGCCACCCACTGGTCGAAGATCCGCTCCTGTTCCTGCGCGATTCCCTTGAGTTCATCGAGACCCTCGTCGCTGGTCTTCTTGATCAGTCGCCGTGTTCTGCTTCCCACCATGCCCATGAGATTCTTGATCTGATGTCCCCTGGTATAGAGACTCTCGCTCACCTGACCTCGTCCAAGATCGATGAGTTCCAGCGACAGACGGGCGAGGACGGTGGCGGACTGGGCCCCGAACTCGTCTATAATATTGTTATACTCCTTCTCCATCTGGGTGGGACTCATGTGATCGAAGAGGAGGTGGGCAAGATTGCGGTAGGGCAGGGTATAATCCGGTTCCAGGTGAATGGCGATTTTGAACGCGCCGAGGGCCTGGAGCGATTGCCCGGCCTCCATCAGCAGGACACCCAGGTTGTTGTGCCCCTGGGCAAACAGCGGATTTACTTCCAGCCCCTTGCGGTAGATGCTGATGGCTTCCAGGCGATTCTCGGGGTGGTCATCGAGAAAACTTCCGAGCAGAAAACAGACTCGATCGAGATTGGAACAGGGGACCCCCTTATCGACTGCCGAGAGGATTTTCTGCAACTCCTGAACGGCCCGGCCACGATCTCTTGCCCCGGAAGTGGTTCGGGCATAGAGCAGCGCAAGCTGGAAACGCGCACTCAGGTGGTCGGGATTCTGCTCCAGCGTGGTTTCGAAAGCTTTCTGGGCGTCGTCAGTTTGTTCCTCTTTGAGGTGACACAAACCGATCTTGAATGACAGGTCTGCTTCGCCTGGGACCAATGCCTTACATCGTTCGAAACACGATCTGGCCGAGTCCCAGGATTCCTGCCGATAGAACACCACACCCAGGTTGTGATGCGCACGGATGTTCTGGCCGTCGGCTTCGATGGCGGACTGATATGCGGCCGCGGCCGCATCCAGATCGTTCGCTTCAAGTGACCGGTCTCCTTCGGCCCTGAAGTTCCGCGCCTTCGCATTGCCGGATTCCGGCAGCGCCTGGGCGATCTCTATGCCTTCGGCCCTGATAGGTTTGGACCGAAGATCTCCATTTCCACTGTTTTCCAACCTGCGACCCCCAGTGAACAGCTTCTCCCGTTCGATACGCACGGTTACAACATCTGCTTGAAAATAGGTGATTGCAGGACTCTGTCAAGGCGCGTTTGGCGCTCAGACGGTTTGCAGGCCCAGCTTGCGAAACTCCCCGCGCAACTGATGTCGGGCGCGATTCAACCAGGTCTTGACTGTTCCCATGGGAACCTGCAGGTTCTGTGTGATTTCCTCGTAAGACCAGTCCATTACGTATCTGAGCCAAACCGCTTGACGATATCGCGCAGGAAGAGCCTGAATGGTTTTTCGAACCAGTTCCCGTTCCTGGTTCTGAACGACTGTTTTCTCCGGATTCTCGTCGGCCCGCGGTTCACGGTTGCCCATCACAAGGAGCTCTGGATCTTCCACCTCCTGCACCCACCTGCGGCGCACACCCTGCGACCGGAGATGGGACTTGTGGACGTTGAGCGCGATCTGGGTGAGCCACGTCGCGAAGGAGGCGTCTCCACGGAATCTGTCCATAGCGGCGTAGGCTCGCATAAACGTGGTCTGGACGAGATCGTCCACGGTGTCCCGGTCACTCGTTCTACGGGCGATCATGGCGAAAACCTGCGGGTAGTGTTTCCGGTACAAGTCCGCAAAGGCGTCCTGGTTTCCCGATTTCGCCTTACGTATCAACGTGCGTTCTTCGTCCATCTCTCGAATTCCCTTCCCGGTGTCCTGCGGTGAGGTTTGGCAAACGAGTAAGAGGTATGGGGTGGGCGATCTTCAATCCGTATCGCGTGTGAGCAACCTGTAACCCACGAAGGTAATGGCTCCGGCGATGGCCAGTTTGATCAGCACGAAAAGGAGTACGATCAGAGAGCCGATGAGCCCGAACAGAACGGACAATCCGTAATAGCCTCCAATTGCAATCAGGATGATTCCCAGAATTTTTCCGAGCATGGGTGAGGTGTCCTTTCTCCCTGGTTTGGTATTCAGTTCGATTCATCTGCAGGCTTGGGTCCAGACCTTTCCATTCTGCCGAGCTTGTCATCGATTGTGATCATGACGTCCTGGATGTCTGTAAGCCGTTTCTCGAGTATGTTCAGGCGGTCATTGAATTCATCTGCCTGTTTCGGTCCGATCCCTTTCCCGATGCCTTTCGAGCGTCGAAGTATGATGCTTACCAACCCGCTCGTGCCTATGATCAGGCATACTCCAATTGCGCCTTCCAGTAACCAACCCATGCGTTGACCCTCCCGCCGGCATCAGCTCGTCTGCCGGTTCAGTCTGTCATCTATGGAGATGAGGATGTCCTGGACGTCGTTCGTGCGTTTTTCGAACGCCGACAGTCGCTCGTCGATGTTTCTTGACCAATCCGTTGCCCGGATTCGAGGTGTGGCGCGAGTGAAGTACGCCACCGCTCCGGCGGTGAGGATGATGAGGCAAACGCCAATGACAAGCTGCGTTGCCCAGCTTTCGATTCTGGAGACGAACCCGTGCCAGCTATGCCCGTGTTTTCCTGAATTGATGACGATTGTGGTGCCGTTGGTACCCGTAATGGACAGCACCCCATTGTCAGATGTGATTTTGTGAGGATCTATATTTTCGGTCTAGTATTTGACGATGTCGCGATCGCTTGATTCTCCCAAGGCTTTCATTTTCTTGATGTATTCCGGCTTGACTCCTGTGGCCCAGTATCTCACAATGTCGTTTTCGGAGATTCCACCAACTCCCAATTCCTTGATTTCTCGGATGTATTCGGGGGTGACCTGGACCGCCCAGAATTTCGCGATGTCCTTCGCGGATATGCTACGGATGCCAAGCGCCTGAATTTCCTTCACGTATTCCGCGGAAACCCGGCCGGCGGAAAGTTTGGCAATGTCTCTGTCACTCAGTTTACCAGACCCTTCATCCGAGCTGACGGTAATGGAGCAGGATATGCAAGTCAGAAGAAACAAGGCGGCAGCCAGGTATCCGGCGACGGGATTGGCCATTGGGCGTCCGGGACTTCTCATAACAGATCTTTCTCTACAGGTTGGTGAATGTCAGTTTTCCCATGGTGAACCTCTTCAGGATTGCAGATCCGGATTTGTCTGTGTCGCCTGTCTGTCGAGGCGATCGTCTATGGAGATCACGATGTCCTGAATGTCCGTGAGCCGTGTCTCCAGGTTGGCGATTCTGTGAATCACTTCGTTATTTGCCGGGGAAGACTGGTCGACTTTGGGCAATTGGTACATATATTTGAAGATCATACCGATGAGACCGATCACCAACACGAGGGCAATGACGCCGCCTCCGTTGAAGCGATGGCTGTGAATGTAACTGAGGGTGCCGCCCGCCAGGATGATGAGGCTTATTCCCATGGCGATTTGTAGGATGATGGCGCTGCCCATTCGTTCCTCCCTGACTGTTATCGGGTTCTGTCCGTTCAGGCTACCTGGCTGAGTTTCTTCCGGTAAATGCAGTCCAGCGCCCGTTCCACGGTTTCCGAATTCTTGAAGGTGGTCTCCAACCGGGTTACGGAGAGGATGGATCTGACCTTTTTCGGGACGCCTGCCAAATACATTTCACCACCTGAATTCTTGAGTATGGCCAGCCCTGCCACAAGTTCACCGAGCATGGCCGCACCGAACCATTTGGCATTGGAACAGTCTACCACTACCTGCCCAATTCCGTTCTTCGCCAGTCTCTTAATGTGTTTGTGGAATGGGAGCACACTCGGGCGCGCGTTCAGATCTCCACTGACGGTTACCACGGCTACATCCTCCTCAACCCTGTCCTGAATTCTCATCGGCCTGGACTGCATTTTCCTGCTCTCCTTCCTAACAATGTATCTCTTCGGATTTTTCCACCGTAATCCTGGCATCGGTGGCCGCTTCCAGGACTGTGAGATTGCCGCCCTTTTCCCGAGCTAGTTTCAGCAGTCGGTGCTGATACTGCGCATATCTCTTGCGATCGGCCGATCCGTGTACGAGGCGCCCTGCGGTCCAAAAGAGCTGCGCACAAACGGTGAGCGCCAGGCCTGCACACAGCCTTTGCAGATCGTGAAAATGTGATTCATCTGTGAGGAATTTCCATCCGTATGCCGAGGTGATGGTCATGCCTATCAATGCCTGGAGAACGGCGAAGCCTTTCAGGGTGTATCCGAAGAGATAGCGCATTGCACAACTCCCATCTACTGCGAGGTCAGACAATCGATCCGGCATTTGCTTCACTTTTTTGTACGCCCGGGCGGATGCTGTCTGGCTCTTCCACCCCGTACGGGCTTTGAAATACTCCGGCGCGTTCCTTTTGATATCGCCCACTGCCGTCTGGACCTCGTGTGCGATCTCATCGAGTACTTTCTGTACCTCACGCATCGGACTTTCCCATCTTCTGTTTCAGCGCCTTTAGCTCCTCTTCCACAGTGCTGCTGCGTTCGAGCTTGGAAAAGGAGTCTTCCAGGGAGGAATCTTCGCTGACAATTTCCTGATGCGCATCCGCTTCGGCCTCTTCGTTTTCCACGCGCTGACGGAATCGCTCGAAGCTGGAGAATGCGTCGTCACCCACCCCCGACATTCCCTGGGCAATCTGCTTGCGGGCCTCGGCCGCCCTTCGACGCGCAATGAGTGCGCCCTGCCGGGTCCTGGCCTCGTCGAGTTTGGATTTGAGCTGTGTGAGCTGATTCTTGAGATGCCCGGACGTCCGGTGGCTTTCGTCGAATGCGGCCTCCAGGTCCTTCACCGCCTCTTCAATGGCCGCCCTGCGCTCGAGCGCCCTGCGAGCCAGGTCGTCTTCACCCGACTGAACGGCCAGTTCGGCCTTCTTCTGCCAGGAGTCGATCTGATCTTTCTTGCCAAGATGCTGACGCTCCAGGCGTTTTTCGTTTGCCACGGCTGTGCCCACAGATGCGGTGGCCTTGTTGACCGCTTCCTCCATTTCGAGGATCATCTGCCGGATCATTTTTTCTGGATCTTCGGCCCTGTTCAAGAGCTCGTTGATGTTGGCCTTCATGATGTCCGCCATTCTGGAAAAGATTCCTTTGGCCATTTTGCGGCTCCTTTCACTTGGTGCTGCTTTGAGGTGGTTTGTTCTGTTTTCGCTTTTTCGATTTCAATGGTTTCAAAAGACGCAAGAACATATTGCAATCGGCGTACCAACAATCACCGATGCCGATAAATAGATTTAACTTGTTGTTAAATATGAATATTATTCGAAATTTTTCAGGTCACCTGGTGTTCAGTTGTTGGTGAAATACACCAACTTCGCAGGTGCAAAGCCCCAATCGCAAGTCTGCCAGGGCCCGCAGATACCGGCACCGGCTTGCCTTTTAAGGACAATGTCTTTATCATTTGGAACCCTTCCACTCCGAGTCGGAACCCCATTCCGATTTCTACAACTCCTTGAAAAATGGCAAAATACAAACATATCTGCCGATATACCGCAGCGGTTCTGTTGATTTTTCTGCACGTGACAGTGTTTGCGGCCCCTGGACAAAGTTACAAGGTCCAGAAGGGGGACTCTCTTTGGTCGATCGCACGCAATTTCAAGACGACGGTAAAGGAGATCAAGCGTCTGAATGGTCTTAAGTCCGACAAGGTGTATGTGGGGCAGGTTCTAAGACTGACGAATTTCGCAAAAGAGATTTCGGCTGAAAATGGTCCCTATTACGGGAGCAAGCCAAGAGCGGAAGCCCAGAAGAGTGCGACATATATTGAGCGCGCGAAGTCGGGCACACTACAGGACTATCAGCGGGCGAGGAACCTGATCGATGGGTTCGATGCAGATATCCGGCAGGAGCTCAGAAAGACCCGCGGAAAGAGGCCGCTGAAGGGATGGCGTATCGTGATCGACTCCGGGCACGGTGGTGTGGACCCCGGAGCGATTGTTGCAAACAAGACCGGTGGGAACAAACCCGTCTATGTAGTAGAAGACGAGTACGTCTACGATATTGCCTTACGGGTTTACAAGCAATTGAGACTCGAGGGCGCGGAAGTGGAAATGACGTTGTTGAGCCCGAATCACCTGATCCGGGACAACCTGCCTGCCAGCGCGACCTTTGTACATGAACAGAATGAAGTTTACAATGACAAGGTGTATAACCGAAAGAAACGGTCGGCAGCAAGGCCTAGAAGCGCGAATCTGAATCAGCGCGTAAGGATTGCGAATCGGTTTTTCAAAGGGGGCAAGCGAGGGCGTACACTGTTTGTTTCGATTCACGCGGACAACAGCCCGGGACGGCCCGAGGGCCCAATGGCCATCTACCTGAAGCGGAAGGGAAAGATCGACAAGCGATCCCGCACATTTGCACAGGTGATGCAGAAGGCGCTTGACCACCCGGACCTGAAGGCACAGATCAAAGGCAGGAGCCTGGGCGTCCTGCGGAAAAATTATGCGCACGCGGAGATCCTTGTGGAGATCCGGAATGTTCACGAGGTGGGTGAGGCGTATCGCCTCCGGTTTCACGAGAAGCGCCAACGAGATGCCGAGGGAATTGTGGACGGCATCCTGAGATACGCCAGGCGATAAGGCAGGGGCACATTGGGTTATTTGAATTTCTTCAGTCTAAGCGAATTTGAGATGACGGATACCGAACTGAAGGCCATTGCCGCAGCAGCCAGCATTGGCCCACCGAGGGGGTTGAGCAAGCCGAGCGCCGCAACCGGTATCAGGAGTGTGTTGTAGGCAAATGCCCAGAAGAGATTCTGGCGAATTACAGTCATCGTTCTCCGGGAGAGGCGAATTGCCCGGGGGATCGCCGAGAGGCTCGCGGACATCAGGGTGATGTCCGCGCTTTCTTTTGCGATATCGGCCCCGGTTCCAATCGCGAAGCCGACGTCGGCCTGTGCCAGTGCGGGGGCATCGTTGATGCCATCGCCTACCATTCCTACTTTCTGGCGATTGGACTGCAGCTCCTTGACGCGTGCGGCCTTTTCCTCGGGCAATACTTCGGCCATTACGGTACTGATGCCGGCCTGGTCCGCGATCGCCTGGGCGGTGCGCTCATTGTCGCCGCTGACGAGGGCGACCTCCAGACCGAGTGCAACCAGCTCGCTTACAGCCTGCCGAGCGTCCGGTTTCAAGGTGTCGGCCACGGCGATCAGGCCAGCGGGTTCGCCATCGACCGCCAGATAGATTACGGTTTTACCTTCGTTTTCGAGCCGGGAAGCGGATTCGGAAAGCGCGTCGGAATTCACCCCCTGGGTGTCCATCAGTCGCCTGTTGCCGATGAGGATATCCCGGTCGGCGACGTGAGCCGCCAAACCGTGGCCGGGCTGCGCCTCGAACCCTTGCAGGTCCAGTGATTCCAAAGCTCTCTTTTCGGCTTCGGCGTAAATGGCTTCTCCAAGCGGATGTTCAGAGCCCTTTTCGGCGGCGGCCGCGAGCTGCAGCAGGCTGTTCTCATCCGTTCCGCCGGTGGTGATGATGTCCGTCACGACTGGCTTGCCCGTGGTGAGGGTGCCGGTTTTGTCCAGGGCGATGCTGGTGAGGTTGTGCGCGTTTTTGAGCACTTCTCCGCCCTTGATGAGGATGCCGAATTCCGCCCCGCGTCCCGTGCCTACCATGATCGCTGTGGGTGTGGCGAGTCCCATTGCGCACGGACAGGCGATGATGAGTACCGCGACGGTATTGATGAGGGCCGTGGCCAGATCCGGTCCTGTGTAGAGCCATATGAGAAAGGTGGCGAGGGAAATTCCGAAGACAATGGGGACGAAGACGGCGGCGATGCGGTCGGCGATTCTCTGGATGGGCGCGCGCGATCCCTGGGCTTCCTGAACCATTTGCACGATTCGGGCGAGCACGGTTTCAGAACCCACACCGGTGGCTTCGAAGGTGAAGCTGCCGGTTTTGTTTTGCGTGGCCCCGATGACGCGGCTGTGAGGACCTTTTTCCGCCGGTATGCTCTCTCCGGTGACCATCGATTCGTCGATTGCGGAGAGACCTTCCTGGATGATGCCGTCTACCGGAATCTTTTCTCCCGGGCGCACTCTGAGGATGTCTCCGTGCTGCACCTGCTCGATCGGGATGTCGACTTCTTCGCTGCCGCGGATCACTCTGGCGGTTTGCGGCCGGAGGTCCATGAGTTTTCGGATGGCGTCTGAGGTGCGGCCCCTTGCCCGAGCCTCCAGGAGCCGGCCCAGGAGGATCAGGGTGATGATCATTGCCGCGGTTTCGTAATAGACATTGGGTGCGTCGCCAGGCGATGTGACCAGGTGCGGCGAAAAGGTGGCCACTACACTGTATCCGTAGGCGGCCACGGTTCCTACCGTGATGAGGCTGTTCATATCTGCGGCGCCGTGGCGAAGGGCTGACCAGAATCCCCTGAGGAATCGCCAACCGCTCCAGAACTGGACGGGTGTTGTGAGGATGAAGAGGATGTAGTGGACCTGTTGGGTGGGCAGGCCTGTGTCGACCATTTTGTGCAGCATTCCGATGGCCATTACGAGGGTGGAGAGGATGGCCGCGATGATAAAGCGGCGTTTGACGGTGAGGTATTCTGTGTCGTGCGCCAGGTCATCCGGGAGGCCGTCTGATTCGGAGATTGCTCTGGCACCGTAGCCTGCGTTTCCAACGGCGTCCAGCAGGGGATCCGCGCCGGGGCTAAGGTGACTCACAACGGCCTGGTGGGTGGCGAAGTTGACACTGGCATCCAGGACGCCGGGGACTGCGTTGAGCGCATTCTCGACGCGCGAGACACAGGCGCCGCAGGTCATTCCAGTGACCGCGAGGGTGGTTTCCTCCGGGTGGAGGTCATACCCCAGTGAGCCGATGGCTTCGGCCAGTTGTTCGGCGCTGACCACTTTGGGATCCAGGGTGACGGAGGCTCTTTCTGTGGCGAGATTGACCGAGGCGATCGCGACTCCCGGGACTTCGAGGAGGCCTTTTTCTACACGGGAGACGCAGGCGGCACAGGTCATTCCAGATATGGGGAGTGTGAGGTTGGCGGAGCCTGCAGCGGGCGTCATTTTGGACATTGTCGGGTCGATTCTGTGAGGTTTAGGGAGGTCGTCATCAAATTGAATATACAGAAGTTAAGGGGACTGGACCAGATGAGGGTCAGAGGAGGTCGTCGCTGAGGAGGGAGGGACACCAGAATTTTTCGATGAATTCGACTACGAGTCGGGTGCCTTCGATGTGGCTGACGTAGGGGGCGCTTGCGGGGTTGTACATGGTGTCGGTCAGGTCTCTGATGAGCGAAATATCAACTCCCCATCTGACCATTTGCTTGATGCCGAATGTGCGGTGAAGGATGCACATGTTTGTGTGGACACCGAGGATGAGAAGCTTCTGGATGGATTGGTTCTGGAGATAGCTGTAGATTTCCTGGCCATCGTCGGAGATGATGTCCACGGTTTCGTCAATGAATATCCCGACGTGCTGTCTTGTCCAGGCCCGGCGTGTTTCGGTTTCGCCAGTGTCAGATCCGTGATCGGAGTCGTCGATGGGTAAGGGTGGGTCCAGGTGATCGATCGGTGCGGGTGGTTCTATGGAAGGAATGGCCAGCATTCGGTTGCGAGCGGGGTGATCTGCGTAGAAGTCGAGTGTGCCTGACGGGGCGTGGATGATGTGGAGGCCGCTGGCTCGGGATGAGCGGACAACTTTGTCCATTTTTGGGATCATCTGGTCGAGGCGTTTTGCAGCACCCCGGCTCCAGTGGTTGTCCCAGACGTCGCACAGGAGGAGGGCGGTGGAGATTGCTTCACAGGTGGATTCCCGGGTGGTCACTTCCCATTGGTTGTGGCCGCGCGAGTTCTGAGTGAGGGTTTGGGATTTGAGGTTTAGTGATATTGTGGGCAATTTGGGACCTTTTTGTGTTTTGGAAAATCAAGGGCAAGAATCGGAATCATTCTCCCTACCCCTGTTCCGGCGACCCCGTGTCGCCGTGACACTTTTCGCTGCGCTCCAAAAGTGCCCAAAAGATCGCTCGCTCAATCGCCGCGAGGGGCTTTCCTGGAACACTGATCGAAGGTGGTCGGATCATTCCTGCAAGCAAGTTCAAGACTCAACCCCGCCCCTTTGCCCGCAGAGCCTCCGCACACCCCTTCAGCGGCTTTTCAGCCGCCCCTTCCCGGCACCCCAACCACTCCCACGGCACCGCGAAGGGCCCCGACCCCCTGGGAGATCGGATGAGGTGTGTGTGGAGGGTGGCGTGTTTCCAGGACCGGATGGGGGTTTATTTGATGCCGCACCCTTCCGCCGCTTTGGGTGGAAGGGGGAAGGGTGGTAGTGTAACCCAATATCTAAGGGAGCGTGCTGAATTTTACCTTGCCGTGAAGTCCGACTTCTCGACTGCGCTCGAAGATGCGGAGGTTGCCCAGGGTGCTAATTTGGGCAGCGTTCTGCGAGGTGGCTATCGGGAACGCAGGCGAAGGATTTCGTCGCAAAGCGCGTCGTATTCGTGACGACCCCTGGAGCTTGGTGCGAATACCTGGACAGGTTTGGAGGCGAGGTTGGCCTGGTTCAGGGCTTCACTTTTGGAGATGACGGTTTTGAGCATGCGTTTGCGGTTTTCGTCCAGGAGTTCGTCGACGATGGCGTTTGTGCGTGTGGTCCGGATGTCGAACATGGTGATGAGGATTCGGTAGGCTACGTCTTCTTCGTCCCGGAGTTCGCGTGTGGCGTCCAGAAGGGCGTCCAGTCCGACGACTGCTCCAACTCCCGGTTGGACGGGGATGACGAGCAGGTCTGCCGCGATGAGGGCGTTGTAGGCGAGGATACTGAGGACCGGAGGACAGTCGAGGATGATGTGCTGGTAGTTTTCGGAGACGCATTCCAGCGCGCGGCGGAGACGCTCTTCCCTGCGAATGCGTGTAGAAAGGAGCTCTGCGGTTTGGGTGAGGTCCTGACCCGATGGGACGATGTCCAGATTGGGTATGGTGGATTTCGAAATGGCCCTGGCCGCCTGGGACGGTCGCTCCATTATGAATTCACTGATGTTTCGTTCGTGTTCACCTTCGAGCAGGCACTGGGTCGCGTGGGCCTGAGGATCCAGGTCGACGATGAGGGTCGGTTTGCCTCGGGTGGCTAGTGATGTGGCGAGATTTACAGCGGTGGTCGTTTTGCCGACGCCGCCTTTGCTGTTGGTGATCGCTATGATCATGAATTACGCTCCCTGGGGAAAGGGTTTGACGCGCTGAGACCACGTTTCTGATCCCAGTAGGATCAGGCGAGGGGAGGAGCTTGGTTGGCTCCGTCGATGAACCGTAACATAACGGGTGAAAATCGGCCTGTCAACCAAAACTTCGCGATATTTCGCACGGTTAGACTGGCTGAGGTCGACCAGATGACTTGCCGTGGTGGTTTGGCACAGATTCGTGATCTCTCGCCTTGAATTCTAACTTAATACTAAATAACAGAAAGCAAATAATTTATAAATTCATGTTTATATAACAAGTAAAATATTGATAATATTGTATTTAAAATAAAACTCAGATTTTTCCAATTTTCCCTGCGTAGGGAAAATCTTAATGGAGGAGGATTATATCCACTTTAAAGGCAAATCAAACCCCGGTGGATCGGCGGAGCGGCGCAGGTGAACCGTGGCCAGGGCTTTGCAGGAGTGGAATCGCCAGAGAATAGATTGTGACCCCAAAACGTTTCGGTTCCGGATCTGATATGAATCATATATCTTACTTATGCGTCTCAACGAGGAAGTCCGCTGTGTGTTTCTGCTATTTTTGATTGCCGGAAATTCGATCGAGGAAACTCTATGAATATCAAAGCATCCCTCCTCCCCAAGATTTCAGTCAGCCGACCCGTTTCCGTGGCAATGTGCCTGCTGGCGCTTCTGGTGGTGGGGGCCGTGGGATACTTCCGCATTCCCGTCAAACTTTTCCCTACGGGATTCGATCCGCCTTTCCTCTGGGTGGGTGTTCGCTTCGCCGGCGCCACGCCTCGTGAACTGGAGCAGCAGATCGCCAGGCCTATGGAAGAGCGTTTGCGGACCGTGAAGGGGATAAAGCAGGTGCGGTCCTATAGCAGCAGCCGGAGAGGTGTGGACTTCTCGATGCGGTTCCAGCAGGACGCAGATATGGAACTTGCATATAACCAGGTGGTGGACCAGCTGGAACGGTTCAAACCGGAGCTGCCGGAAGACGCGAGAGACAATGTCCGGATCTGGAAACACAATGACGAGGGCCGCTCGATTATGTGGGCGGGCGTGACGATCGATACGTCGATCGTCGACCCTTTCCGATTCCTGGAGGCGCACGTTCAGCGACCTCTCGAGCGAATCGACGGAGTGGCCAAGGTGGATGTCTGGGGTGTGGACCCCAAGGAAGTGATGATCGAGATCGACCGGGACCGGCTCCAGGCCCGAGGCGTGAACACTTACGAAATGGTGCAGCTGCTGCGGACGGACAATTTCGCGCTGGCAGGGGGGCACGTTAGGGAGGGCGGAAAGAAGATCTACGTTCGGTCGATGGCTCGGTACAGGAGTCTGGAGGAGATCGAGAATATCAAGGTGAGCAACAAAGGCGGTGGCGTTCGCCTCCGAGAGGTCGCCAATGTGGTTTATGATGTGCCCTCCAGACGGGGGTATGAGCGAACCGATGGCGAGCCGTCGGCATCCTTCAGTATTAAAGCCGAGTCGGGAGCGGATCTTGTGGAGCTGTGTGAACGGATCCTCACCGAGCTTAAGGAGATCGAGACGGGGAAAATGACCTCGGGTCTGAAGTTCAATGTGTTTTTCAATCAGGGTCAGTTCATCCGCGAGTCGATCGAGAATTTGAGAAATACAGGCATCTGGGGAGGCTTTTTCGCGGCTCTTGTGCTGCTGTTTTTTCTGCGCGCCTTCCGGATGACTTCGATCATCACCTGTTCGATCCCGCTGTGTGTGATGATCTCGATCGTGGTACTTTACTTTGTAGGCTGGTCGCTGAATATGATGACAATGATGGGGCTGATGGTCGGTGTGGGCCTTGTAGTGGACAACGCGATTGTGATTCTGGAGAATATCTACCGCCTTCGCGAGAAAGGGGAAAATTCAGAGCGGGCTGCCGTACTCGGGGCAAGCGAAGTGGCAATGGCTATTACGATGGCCACGCTTACGACGGTCGTGGTTTTCCTTCCCCTGATGTTGATGTCCGGCGGTGTGGGAATGCGGTTTTATATGACCCGAATGGGTGTTCCGGTGATTATGATGCTTGTGGGGTCCTTGTTCGTTGCGCTCATTTTCATACCCCTGGCATCGGTCAGGTTCGGGGGGACAGGCACAGGGGCGGATCCGAAGTCCATCGGCTGGGCAAGAAAGACTTACGGACGAATGCTGGCCTGGACCTTGCAGCACCGTCGAGACGCGCTGCTGCTGGTGCTGGCCATTTTCATGACAATCGTGATTCCCTCGGGCAAGATGAAGCGATCCGACTCTTCCCGCGGGAATATCAACAATGTTCAGATCCGGCTTCATCCTCCAAAGTATTTCACCATTAATGACACGTACGAAGTGATTTCGGAACTGGAGACGCACCTGGAGACCAAGCGAGAGGTCTACGGGATTCGAACGATGAGAACCTGGTTCCGTACCACCTACGGTCGAATCGAGGTGTTCCTCGACACGGATCCAAATTCGGCCTGGTGGCAGGTTGTGCACAAGGAGATCCGAGCCTATATCGGCTATCCCATCAGCACACTGATGGACCGAAAAGAGGTGATCAAGGACCTGAAGGACTCGCTGCCCAAGTTTGTGGGTGTCAAGATCGCTGTGGAAAGCAGAGGCGGCGGGGGAGGGGATCCTTCCGTGTCCGTTTATATGTACGGAGACGACACCGAGGTGCTGGCGGGAATGGTGGACGAGGTCGAGCGCAGGCTGAAGCAGATTCCCTCGGTGATGAGTCTGGATACGGACCTGGAGCGGGCGACAGACGAGGTCCAGGTTCAGATCGATCGCAAGCGCACACGGCGTTACGGGATATCTCCCGAGGTGGTCGCCCAAACGCTTGCCTTTACGCTCCAGGGTGTGGGTCTGCCGAGGTATCAGACGGGCAACCGGGAAGTGCCTACACGACTTTATCTGGAGCAGGCGGACAAGCAGACGCTCCAGCAGCTGAAGAATTATACGTTCCGGTCTGCATCCGGCGAGGACATTCCCCTGGCTGAGCTTGCTACAGTGGAAGTGTCGAGAGGAAGCGGGACGATACGCCGTGAAGACGGAAAGACCAGGCTGCGTGTTCAGGCGTTCACAGTGAAGGACGATCTCAAAGGGCTGTATCTCGAGATCGATCGCGCAATGCAAGGCTTCGAGATGCCCCGGGGATATTATTGGAACAAGGGAGAACGATACTCCAAGTTCCAGGAGGAGGACAATACGGCGATGTTCGCTGTGGTAATGGCGATCACCTGTGTGTTCCTCCTGATGGGTGTCCTGTTCGAGTCGTTCATTCTTCCGTTTTCGGTTCTGTTGTCGATTCCTTTCGCGTTCCTGGGGGTGTACTGGACGCTTTATCTCACGGGAACACCGATGGATCTGATGGCCAATATCGGGGTGATCGTACTGATCGGTGTGGTGGTCAACAATGCCATTGTGCTGGTGGATATGGTGAACCGACTCCGCAAGGACGGAATGGAGAGAACCGAGGCAATTCTGGAAGCGGGGTACAACCGGTTCCGACCGATTCTGATGACCACCTTTACAACTGTCTTCGGGCTGCTGCCAATGTCGATCGGGACGAGCAGTCTGATTGGTATTCCGTACGCGCCCCTGGGGAGAACGATGATGGGTGGGCTGATTTCGTCTACGTTCCTGACGCTGTTGGTGGTTCCCCTGTTCTATACGTTTTTCGATGATTTGAGGATGTTCATTCAGCGTATTGTATCGTCCGCGTTTGGACGATCGGCCCCGGAGCCTTTGCAGCCTGTGCAGGTCGATATGGACTGACGAGACTTTATGGATGTAAAAAACGGGTCAGGGGAGTTCTTCTCTGGCCCGTTTTCTTTTGCTGGCGTGTTGAACCGACCCTGTCTATACCTTATATTCATCTTCCCTTTTGTACGCAGAAGATATTGAACTCCGTATTCGAGGATTGCTGTGAATTTCAGGCCCTGTATCGATTTGAGAAATGGCAGAGTCGTCCAGATCGTTGGTGGTTCGCTTACGGACGAAAGCGCGGTGACCAATTTCGAGACGGAACGGTCGTCTGCAGAGTTCGCCGACATGTATCGGGCGGACGATTTGCCAGGCGGGCACGTGATTATGCTGGGCCCGGGCAACGAGGCGTCCGCAATTTCCGCGCTTGGCGCCTACTCTGGCGGTTTGCAGGTTGGCGGCGGGATCACACCGGAGAATTCTGCAGGTTATATCGAGGCCGGTGCGAGTCACGTGATCGTGACTTCCTGGGTGTTCAACGAGGATCGACTGGACGAGGCGCGGCTGGAAGAAATGGTGCGCGCCGTGGGGAAAGAACGCCTGGTGCTGGATCTGAGCTGCAGGCGCCGGGCGGATTCCTATCTGGTGGTTACGAATCGGTGGCAGCGGTTCACGGAGCTGGTTGTTGACGAGGACTCGCTTCAGAAACTTGCGGAATGTTGCGACGAGTTTCTGGTCCACGGTGTGGATGTCGAGGGGAAACGTCTGGGAATAGAAGAGGACCTCGTGGAGAAGCTGGGCGAATGGTCGCCCATCGAGGTGACTTACGCCGGCGGTGTGCGCAAACTGGAGGACCTGGATCGGGTGAAGGTGCTCGGCAAGGGGCGTGTGGGACTGACGATTGGAAGCGCGCTGGACATTTTTGGCGGCGACGTGCCGTACAAAGACGTGGTGGCGTGGCAGAAACGGGAAGACAAGCAGGCTGAGGGCCGAGGCGAGCTGAGCAAGGGAGACGGATTTCGATGAGGTTTGGAGAGCTGGGAGAGTTTGGGTTTATCAACCGGATCTCACGTGGCGGTCAGGTGGACAAGGGCCGGGTGATCTGCGGGATCGGGGATGATTGTGCGGTGCTGGCCGAACCGAACGGCCGGGTGACCCTGGTGACTGCGGACCTGATGGTTGAGGAGGTCCATTTCCGGATTCCAGACACCGAGGGCGAGCGCCTTGGCAGAAAGCTCCTTTCGGTGAATCTCTCGGATGTTGCGGCAATGGGCGGTGTACCGGGTGAGGCGGTTGTCTCCGTGGCCGTCCCCGGGGATCTGGAAGCGTCGTTCGTTGAGGCGATTTACAAAGGGCTCCACGCCTGTGCCGATCAGTTCGGTGTGAATGTTGTAGGCGGCGACACGACGGCGAGCCCCGGACCCCTGGTGATGAATCTGACGCTGCTGGGTGAAATGTCTGGAGATCAGGTATGTTATCGATCCGGCGCTCGGGCAGGCGACCTGGTGTTCGTGTCCGGTACGGTTGGCGATTCCAGGGCGGGGCTCCAGCTTCTGGAAGGGACCGCCACAAATATCGCGCAGGCGGACCAGGTGTTCCTCCTGGAGCGACACCACGGTCCGACCCCGCGTGTGGCGCTCGGTCAGGCGCTCGCGGCGTCCGGCGGGGTGACGGCGATGATCGATCTTTCCGACGGGCTGTCTTCCGATCTGCCACACATTTTCCGCGGGAGCGGGGTCTGTGCAGTGGTGCAGGCGGATGAGATTCCGGTGTCGGACGCTCTGGTGAAATTTTGTGGCGGAGATCGGGCGAGCGCGGTGTCGGCCGGGTTGGCCGGCGGAGAGGATTACGAGCTGCTGTTCACCGTGGCGGCTGATCGTGCCGACGAGGTCGAGCGCCTGGGTGAGCGGCAGGATCTGCCCGACTTGACGAAGATCGGATATGTTGAATCAGGAGATCCCGAGGTGTTTCTCGAAACGAACAAGGGTGAACGCAGTCGTCTGGATCCCGGGCGATCGCACCACTTCGGTTAAGCCTGAACAAACAAGGGAGCGGGAATGTCAGTGGGTGAGGTCCAGGACGCAGCGAAGGAGAACCCCAATGTGTTCTTCTTCGAGGATTTCGAGGACGAGGGGTATTCGGAGCGGTTCACCGGTGCGAGTCACGCGGAGAATCGAGAGCTGGTATCGGGAGACGGCGCGTTCAATGGAGATCGCTCGCTTCGGTTCAGAATCGGTGAAGGGAAGCACTACGGCGGTGAGTTGAATTATCGCTTTGCGGCCCTGGGGAAAGCAGAACCGGAGTCCTTGTTCGCGCGATACTATCTCAAGCTGGGATCAAATTGGGACCCGGGGATCGGTGGGAAGCTGCCGGGGCCGGCGGGGACCTACGGGAAGGCAGGGTGGGGTGGACGGAGGGTAAACGGTAGGGATGGGTGGTCCGCGAGAATGGGATTCAAGAAGTCGAGCGTTCGAAAGGGAGAGACACAGGTATATTTCTATACCTATCACGTGGATATGGTCGGCCAGTACGGATCAAACCTGTTGTGGGATATCCAGAATCGCGGGTCGCTGCAGATTGACCGGTGGTACTGTATCGAGACCTTTGTGGAGATGAACACACCTCGCGAGAACAACGGGACGTTGAGAGGTTGGGTCGACGGGGAATTGGCGATGGAACGCACCGACTTGCGATTCAGAGATGTGCCCGAACTCAAGGTGGAGCAGTTCTGGATGAATCTCTATTACGGTGGATCTGACCCTTGTCCGCGGACGATGGATATTTTCCTCGACAATGTGGCGTTGTCTTTCAAGCCGATTGGTACTTGGACAAACGACAACACGATTTTGCCGCCCAAACTGCCTGCAACACAATAGGAGTATCCTGCTTATGGCTGTCTGTTTCGACCACGTGAGTCTCCGGGTGACCGATTTGCAGCGCACAGTGGATTTTTACACTGGGGTGCTCGCTTTGGATCTTGTGAGCCGGCGCGAGGATGATTCCCAGGCTGTTTTCCAGATCGGGGACGCTCTGCTGGTGCTGTTCTGCAGACCGGAGTATGAACGTGTGGGCTCGGACTGTAAATCCGGGACCGATCATACGGCATTTTGCCTGGATGATACGACTTATGACGAGGTCCTCGCACGACTGCGTGAGGCGGATCTTGTAGAACGGGAGCCCACGATGAATAAAGGGGCGTTCGGGGATGGTTTGGCAACATATTTCTCCGATCCAGACGGAAATGCGCTGGAGATCAAGAAATATTCTGAAATGCAACCTTGGAACAGTGATGTCCCTTCGGACGCCGATGTGATCCCCATCACATCTAGAGGGTGACCCAGTTCACCATCTTATATCTCACTTTGGGCGATCTGAATAATGAGACATACGATTACAGGCCGTGTGACGATTGACGGGACAGGACGCAGGGGTATCCAGGTTTCGAATGGCGAAACGCTTGTCGCAACGGGAGCTTCGGGGACCTATCGAATTCGCGTAGACACGGAGCGGCACCGCTTTGTGTTTGTGGTGGTTCCGGACAACGCGCGTCCCAGCGGCGATTTCTTCCGGTCCGTGTCCGATTGTGTTCACCAGGAGTCGAGCGCGGATTTCCTGCTGGTTTCGGATCCGCAAAAGCGGCGAAAATCCTTCAGCATTGCGCAGGCCACAGATCTGCACCTTCGGATTGGCGGGAAGGTTGCCCTCTCCCAGGGTGCGCTTCACCGTGAGCTGGTGAACAGTCTCACGGGTTGGTCACCCGCATTCGTGGTGCTCACCGGAGATTTGACCGACAAAGGAGACGTTCCGTCACTGAGGGCATTGCGGAAGGCGATCACTGGTTTGCCGTGTCCTGCGTTTCCGATGTTCGGTGGACACGATGGTGTGGAAGAACGCGAGCGGCCAGGTGTGCGTCCTGAAGATCCACGGACGAGGAATTATGAGTCGGTGCTTGGGCCGACCTACTACAGCTTCGACTGGGGTGGTCGTCACTTCGTGCTGTTTCCCAACGAGGAGGCCTTTTTTGCTCCACCTGAGCGTGAGGTCAAGTCGGCGTGGCTGAAGGCGGATCTGAAACGACACCGGGATAAGGAAACGATCCTGTTCATGCACGTGCCACCTTCTTTGAAATTTTTGGACGGTTTGCCGCGATCACAAGTTGCGGCGGTTTGCTGCGCACATTTCCACTCGTCACGGGCACTGGTGTATCGCGGGATTCGCCTTCTGAATACACCGGCGTTTCCCTTCGGGGGGATCGATACCAGTCCAAGGTCTTATCGGAGATTCGTTTTCAAAGCCGGCAAGATGAGCAGCGGACTGGTTCTAGTAGTTTCCCGGGTGAAAGGCGAGACTGACAAACCCGTTCGCCGAGGGCGATCCTCCCAGTTACGTTTGCTCTGGAGCAGGCGTGTGAAGGGACAGGTCCATCGGGCTGCTCCGGTGATTCAGGATAAACGCGTTCTAATCTCTGTTCAGGATGAGTCGCTTTCGGGGCGACAGGGTGTGGTGTGTTTGAATCGGGAGACCGGTCGCAAGCTGTGGCACTTTCAGACGGATGCTTCCGTAAAGAATTCTGTGGCTGTGTCCGGCGGGTCCGGTGTGGCGATTTCAGTCACAGGCCGATTGACGGGATTTGATCTCGCCCAGGGTGCCTTGCGCTGGCAGGTGGACCTGCAGGGTCATCCCGATCGGTGGATTTATGGCGCACCGGCGATCGGTGACGGCGTGGTCTTTGCCGGTGGAAAGGCGGGGTACGGCGCCTTCTGTCTGGAGAGCGGAAGACAGATCTGGTATACGGATCCTTCCGAAACAGGCACCGATGCCTGGCCCTGTTTTGCCGGACCGGTAGTTGTGAAGGACCTGGTGGTTCTGTATTTGCAGCGATTCGGCGTGGTCGCCCTGGACAAGTCCTCCGGTTCGGTTGCCTGGCGGCGAAAGCTCGACACGGATTATATGTTTCCGGGGGTGAGACGAATCGACGATGACGTGGTGGTTGCTGCCGGGGGCGGTCATCTCTTCAGGCTGCGAGGGACCACAGGTAGAACGGTGTGGCAGAAGCAGATTTCTCCGGAAGCACCCCTGGCGACGCTGGGAACGGATGTGGAGGCAGGACTGATCTTTTCGGGCAATCAGGACGGAGAACTTCTGGCCTGTTCGGCGAAAGGGCGGCTGAAGTGGCGGTTTCAGGCTGGAAAGGAACTTCTGGATGCCACACCCTATCGTCGAAACGCAGGATCCATCACCTCCTCGCCGGTACGAATCGGTTCGGGATATCTGGTTACCACAACCGACGGGAACGCAACTTTGGTGGATGCAAGAACAGGCGCCTCAACGGAGAGGTGGTGGTTCGGTGCTCCGATTACGGCTTCTCCGTGCGTGGCGGAGGGTTGCCTGGTGATTTCTGATTTTGGAGGATTGACGGCCGGGTTCACATTCGAGAAGTGAGATTCGAATCGATATAAGGCGGCGCATATGCTGAAGCGGAAGGGTAGCTCAAGCAAGCGAAAGGAACCCAATCCCTCGAAGGTGCAAGCGTCGGGCGAGACCTCGGAGGGAGCCGACCGTTGGTATGAGTTCGTGCGTACGCTTCGGACGTATTATGACCACTTGCGCGTGGCGTTCCCGCATCTCGAAGAGATTCCTAAATATTATTCGGAAGCGTGGGGCGAGGGGTTCAGGTCGAATGCGAGAAAATTTGTGGTTACCGAGGATATGAGTTCCGTGCGGAAGGTGCTCGTTGGAGCAGGTTACGGGACTCCAAAATGGGATCGCTTTGTTGAGCGAACGCCCGAGGAGGTCGGTCAGGCGATCGATTACCTGCTCGAGAACGAAGGGCTGATTGCCAAGGGGGCAGTCGCTCGGGAGGAATCTGCCGGTAAGGCGCCCGATCAGGGAGCGAAGGACCCCGACGGAGGGGGTAAAGCGGTCAGCGCCCGGGAGGAAGTGAACGAAGATCCCTTCGAAGAAATTGTTGAGCCAGTAATTGAAACGGGTGAGTCATCCATTGAGGATGCTGCTTCTGAGCAAGAACTGGATGAAAGTTTGGCTGTAGATCTGGCGGCGATCCAGGCTTTGATGGAAGCACTTGGCGAAGATCTCTGGAACCAGCTTCTGTCAGATCCGGAGGGCGCGACTGCGGCTCTGGCACAGGCAGGCCAGAGCGGTCCACCGATAGAGGATGGGGATTCTGAACAAGATGAGCAGGGAAGAGGACTGAAGTTTCTGGAGGACAAGTATGCTGCGCTCGAGACGGAGCACATGTCTCAAAAACAGCGATTTGAAGAGGCCAAGAAGGAAGTCCGAGAGCTGCAGGGGCAGCTGGACGATGAGAAACGAAAGAACAAGGCGCTTGAAGATCAAATCAGGAGAACTGAGGAGGAAGTAGAAAAGAAGCAGAAGGAGCGGGACCAGGCAGCAAAGGCCGGCAAGGCCCAGGCGCCAAGTGAAATGGCGAGCAGGCTGCAGGAGTATGAGCAGACGCTTTTGAACAACGAGAAGATTATAGAAACGCTGCGAGAGCAGTCCGCCGCGGACAGACAACAGTGCGAAGAATTCAAGGAGAGTCTGCAAAGGGAGAAGAAGGCGCGGCATCAGTTCGAAGCGGAATTGAACGCCGAACGACAGGAGCTGAGGGAGCAGATAAAACGGATGGGTGATGTACTGGCAGGGGGAGAAGAGATTCCCTCGATCGAGGAGTTCGAACAGATGGAGGCCGAGGAGCTCCTGGGATATATCGAAGATGTAGATAAGGAGAAGCAGAGGGCGCTCGCGGGTCTGGAGGCGATGGACGTTCAGGAAGAGTCCTACCAGAAGCAGCTCAAGGTGCAGCAGGTAGAGATGGATACGATTCAGGACGATCTGGAAAAGTTCAAAGGATCGAATCTTGCCACCGAGGTGGAGGATATGAATGCAACGGTCCAGAAGCAGAGAAGCCAGTTGGAGACGCTGATGGGATTTTCAAAGAATCTGAAATCACAGAACCAGCACTTGAAGGAACGGCAGGATCCCCTTCGCAAGCTGGTAGACCGTTTGAATATGCAGGAGAAGGCACTGGTGCGATATGTTCGGATCAATTATGACAAGAATTTTATTCCCCACCAGGCCTATCACGCTCAGCAGGGGCAATAGCTGACAAGGGAGAGCCAGAAGATGGGCAAGGCGAATGCAGATATCCGGGGGATTATTCCTCCTATGGTTACACCATTCACCGAGGACGGATCGGTCGATTACGAGGCGTTTCGGGAAGAGCTGGATGAGCTGATCGGTCTGGGTGTTCACGGTCTGGCCGTAGGCGGCAGCACAGGAGAGGGTCATACGCTTTCGGATGAGGAGAGTCTGGAGCTCACGCGTGTGGCGATCGAAGCGGCAGATGGACGCGTTCCGGTGGTGGCGGGCATTATCGTGGATTCGACACAGCAGGCAGTGAAGCGCGGGAGAGCGCTCCGGGGGTTGGATGTGGCGGCGCTCCAGATTACGCCGGTGCATTATCTGTTTACGCCGGATGAAAACGCGATGTATGACTATTACGCGACAATCGCCCGTGAGGTTGGCACACCGATCATTATTTACAATGTGGTGCCGTGGGCTTACGCGACACCGGCACTGTTGAAAAAGATGATTTCCGAGATCGACGAGGTGATCGGGGTTAAACAGAGTTCGGGAGATATGCACGCGCTTGCAGAGCTGATGATCCTCCTGGGCGATCAGGGCCTGGTGATGGCCGCGGTAGATGACCTGCTCTATCCCTGTTTCGCTTTGGGATCGCACGGGGCGATTGCGGCGATTCTGACAGCGGCACCGGAACTGTGTCTGACATTATGGAATGCGGTTCAGGAGGGACGCTCGGGCGATGCGAGAGACGCCCACGAGAAGCTGCTGCGCGTGTGGCTGGCGATCAATGCGCCGAATCTGCCGGCGCGTGTGAAGGTCGCGATGCGGTTGCAGGGGCGGAAGGGTGGTTTGTCCCGATCGCCAATGCCGATGCCTTCAGCCGACGAGGAGCGGGTGATCGCGAAGGCGCTGGCTGAGGCGGGCATTTGAGCGCTCGGCCCACCAAATAGGAAATAGAAAAAGCGGGGGTGAGTGATCACTTCCGCTTTCTTGCTTCTGTGCTGCAGGTCAGTCCGACGCTGTGCCTATCATTCGGCGGAGCGCCTTTTTTCTTGATTTGAGCCGCTTCTGTTCCAGCCTTCTGGCCCTGGCGGCTCTCGAGGGTTTCGTAGCCACACGCCGTTTTCGCGGCTTGTTCAGGTCAACCAGTTTACGCTGGAGTCTTTCGAAGGCGAGCTCCCGATTTTTGCCCTGGAGCTTGTGATCGGAAGCAACAACCGTGATTCCTGAAGGCTTGTGCAGGAGACGGATCGCGCTTTCAACCTTGTTTCGGTGCTGCCCCCCGGGGCCGCTTCCTCTGAAGGGATGAATTTCTACTTCCCCGGCGAGGGTCTCGAGTTCGGTATTGTATCGAGGCATAAGGATCTCCGAACCCCGTGGACGACCGGGTGAGCGTTCCCGGCTCGACACCCTGTGCTAAAGGAGGCCCGCTTTCCTGAGGGCATCGGCCATTGGACTTTCAGCCGCATCCTGCGTGGCACTCGTTTTTGACCGGAATTCTTCAATCTCTTTGGTTTCTGCTGTGTCCTGGGCGTCTTCGGTGACTGCCCGCATCGAGAGGGAAATTCGTTTCTGCTCCCGATCGACTTTGAGGATTTTCACCTGCACGCTCTGCTGCAGCGCGACCACATCGGCCGGACGTGAAGTGCGGGTCGAGGCCAGTTGCGAAATGTGAACAAGGCCTTCGACACCCGGTATGATCTGGACGAAGGCGCCGAACGGCTGGATCGAGACGACTGTTCCCGTGACGATGTCACCTTCCCTGAATTTGTTGAGCGCCTCGGTCCAGGGGTCGGGAAGCAGGGCTTTAATGGATAACGAAATCCGCTCCTTGTCTCCGCCGATTCCCTTGAGTTCAATAATCTTGACGCGCACTTCTTCATCTGTGGACAATACGTCCTTGGGATGTCCGACCCGGCTATGATTCAGTTCGGAGACGTGTACCATTCCTTCGATACCGCCTATGTCGACAAAGGCCCCGAATTTCTCCAACCGGGTGACCTTTCCCGTCATTTCCACACCGACTTTCAAATTTTTCACAAGCTCTTTCGCCTTTTCTCGCGACTCGGCTTCCAGGTGGGCGCGTCTGCTGAGTACGATGTTGCGGCCCCCGTCCCTGTATTCGACAATTCTGAAGGTGAGGGTCTGCCCGGCAAACGCGGCCAGGTCTTCGCAGTATTTGGTGTCGATCTGGGAGACGGGGCAGAAGGCTCGCTTGCCGCCCAGGTTGATGACCAGCCCGCCGGAATTGAACCCGGTGACCTTCGCATCTATAGGGATCTTGTTTTCGTAAGCTTGCCGAATGAGCTGCTGGCTGTTAGCTTTCAGCGAGAGTGTGATTCGAACTTCACCCTCGAGTGAGGATACGAAGCCATCGATTTTGTCACCCAGCTGATGGGTGAGTTCACCCTCGTCGTTCTTGATCTCCATAATGTCGATCACGGCTTCACTGCGTCCGCCGTAGTCTACAAAGCCTGCAGAGTCGTCGATTTTCTGGATGGTGCCGGAGATTTTCTGACCCACAGATACTTCCGTCTGTCGTTCTTTCTCCGATTCCTCTTCCAGCATCTCGGCGAACTCGTTGGTGCGCTTCTCGTCCACGTATTTCTTGTCCAGTTCGTTGATGTCTTGGGTCTCGCTCATACAGTAGCTTCCTTTGCCGCTGGTCGATTTGTCCGTTGCGAAGTGGAGCGTTTAAATGTATGAGAAAGTTAAAAATACGCAACAAATTTTTGTGAAACGGATGGTTCATGAACCACGAAACAGCGGATACTAGACGACGAACCTTGCTGAATATTGGGAGGGCGTGGTGCGATCGACATTATGACTCGTCTTCCCACCTGCTTGGCACTGAGGTAAGGGGTGCGGCTGCGTATGCTGTTTTTCTCTGCGAGAGCGGATCTGAAGACGATTTGCAGCGGGCCGAGATGGTGATCGATGCGGTGATCGACCAGCAGGAATCGGCTGCGAACAGCCCGTACTGTGGGTGGTACAGGGTTTTCAGCGATGCAGAGGTGTCCCTGGATGCCAACTGGAGCGCGTTTTGTGGTTCCTATCTGGCCCACGCGGGGATCGGGTTTTCTTCCGTTTTGAGCGCAGGAGTTACGAAGCGGATCGGTGAGTCCGTAGCGCGCGCCTGTAAGGCGATTCAGACAAGGAATGTGAATCCCGGGTATACAAATATTGCAATGCTTTCGGCCTCGGTGCTTACCTCTGGTGGGGAATGGATAGGCTCGGCGAAGTACGTGGAGGAAGGACGGCGCAAACTGAGAGAGCTCACGGAGCACCTGAACCTGACCGGTGCGTTTCAAGAGTACAACAGTCCGACTTACTATGCCGTCAGTCTTTCGGCAGCCTGCTGGATGCGTATGTTTTGCGGAGATGAGGAGATCAAAGATCTGGCGACGCGACTGGAGGATCGACTGTGGCGCCTGATAGCCGCACACTATCACCCTGCGACTTGCCAACTGTCCGGACCACACGCAAGGGCATATGGCAGTCTGCTCCAGCCATACGCGGCGGGGGTGAAGTACTATCTCTACCGGGTGCTGGGAGACGCGTTCGACCTGGGTGAGCACGAAACGCACGGGCACGACTCATCCTACGCCGGTTTGGCTGGTGTGCAGGAGGTGAACTGTCCGGACGAGGCGCTGGAGTTGATGCGGAATCCGCGTAGGAGCCGAGGCGTGATCGGTACCGTGTTGACTGAGGGCGATAGGGTGAATGAGGCATATCAGGGGAGATTCGAGCAGACAACGTCCTGGCTGACCGATCGCTACGCGTTGGGGAGTGTGAGTGCGAAGGACACGTGGTCCCAGCGCCGGAATTTCGCGTTGTTCTGGCGGCAGACCGATGGTCGACCTGCGGCGATCACAGAGTGTGTTTGGGAGAACGATGAACCAGCGCCCTACGGACGGGGCGCCCGGTTCCGCTCCGTTCAGCATGAAGGCAAGGTGCTTGCTGTCTACGATTTTGGCGAGTTAGATGAAGAGCCGCGATCGGCCGTTTCACTCAGCTTCCACTTTGAGGCTTCACAGTCGGCCGATATTCGTGTCGACGGTGAGGTCCGAACCGGCTTCCCGGTGGCAGTGAAGGATCAACAGGATGTGCGGATCAACTTTGGAGACATTCAGATCTTCTTCAGATATGATGCTCTGGATTTTCTTAATGCGAAGCCAGATGCTGTTATTCGGAGGGTCGAACGTGGCTTCGAGTTTGTTCTGGACCTCTACCGAGGCGACGCCCATTCGTTTTCAAGGGTCGAATTGGTCAGATCGTTCTGTGCAATTTTCCTTCAGGTCTCTGAAACAGGGGTCGACAAGGACCTCTTGCACGATTCGGTCCAGGGCGAATTCGAAATCTCTAGCGCTGGACACACCGTTAGGTGGCAGAATCACAAAGACACTCTGGAGATCTCCGATCCGGACGAAGCCGATCGCCCGTGGTTCAACGCATCCATCAATGGCTCACCCGTGCGCGCGCAGCGATATTTCGAATCCGATCTGTAGATCCAACCTGCCCCCCGAAAGCTGCGTTTGATATTCGATCCGAGCCATCCACTCACTTGTCTTCTATTCTTGTTTCATCCTCGGTCCGTTCCCCCACCTGCCTCCTGATCTTGATCTATTGTCGGTCCTGCCCGTCCACTCACTTGTCTCCTAATCTTGTTTCATCCTCGATCCTGTGTTTTTTACCCCAACCTGCCTCCTGATCTTGCCCTAATGTCGACCCTTGTCGGTCTCCCCCGCTGTAGGAGCGGGCTCCTGCCCGCGACTTCCACCGTGGTTCCGAACGCCTACAGGCCCCCTGTATCCCACCTTCCTACTCTACACCATCATATCATATTCCACAGAAAACACCCTCCTCGATTCTTGTCTGTCCAAGGAGGTAGGCCTTTAGTTGATCCACGACCATCTGTTTAGTCACATCCATCACTGGTCCTCTGGTATTGATTGATGCCCCGTATCAGTAGAGAATTTCTCATGTCGTTCTACCAGACGCCCCTCCGCGTTGTAAATATCCTGGTAGAAACGGACAGTTTCTTCATCGGCGTTCACTTCCTAAACCTATCGGGCCAACCAGTTCTGGCGTCCCACGACTTGATAAGAATAGCGACGTCCACCTCCTGACAGCGTCTCCCATAAACCAAACGTTTTCTCATTCTGGCGACGTTTCTTTTCGTTCATCTTTTGGCAATCTCTTTATGTCCTACCAGAAATATCGTTAATAACATCATCATGATCCAGAAGATTCAGAGGTTATCCCCCAAACGCCGCAGCAAACATCACGAAGTCCCTGAACGCTACAGTTCCGTCACCGTCCAGATCGAATGTGGAATCCGCGCTGCCATACGACTGGGCGAACAGGATGAAGTCTCGGAAGCTGACATCGCCATTTCCGTCGATGCGTTTAGCGTCGGAATCAACTTGCTTAGGGCTTATTATCGTCAGTAGTCAGTGAATCAAACTGAAACTGTTTATCTGCCAGTATGATATTGAAAAATCATTCGCAGGCAAGTGATTTGCCGCACGAATTTGCGTTTCCGGTCTCTTGTCTGCGGTCCTCGGTGGTTCTATACCCAAAGGCGTGCGAACTACGAGGCGCGAAGAAAGAACCAGGGAGGTTTTGGTTCCAGGGTTTGTGGTCCCTGGTCTATCGTCCGTCGTCGAATCTGCCCCCCCTGCCCTACCCGATCCCATTTCTTGTGATAGTTGAATCGTGATCCCCCACGTCGATTCCCTGCAGCCTCACTGGATCATTCGTCAACGCGAAGGCGCAGGTGTATGCGTCCGTTTTTGCTACGAATCCCTTGCCCGGGATGCTCTCGGTTTCCAACGACTGCTGCAAGGTCTGTCCGTGCGCCTGCCCGGGACAGCACAATGTGACGAGGTGTGAGATTTGGTCGCCAGGCTTGCAGTCGATGGGCAGTTCGAGCGGGTTCAGCGTGAGCGTGTTCTCTACCGCTCTCCAGGGCGAGAACGCCCGCCAATTCTCATACCTCGCACCTGTAGATCCGCGGAAGACGATGCCGTAGCGATCATCGATATTGAGCCACTCGGCACCTTCGAATTGGACACATTGGCTGTCTTCCTCGATGCCCGTGACGTGCCCTTCGAAGGTGTATTCTCCATTGACGTGGTGAACCTTGCGCAAGCCCATATGCTCCGGGTGCTCGCCGAAGTAGCCATCGTTGATGATGCTGAGTGTTCCCTGGTGGAGAGATTCGACGGTGATGTCTTCCAGTGCGGTGAGCCACTCCGCGGTGAGGGTTTTGCCGTCGGGCATCGAGGCGAAGCAGGCGGTGCGGCGGACGGTTCCTTCGCAGAGGTCCTGGACGAATGCGGCTGAGGCGGAGTCGGCGTTTTCGCGGATCTTGAGGGCGACTTGCTCAGAACGGTTGGACTTGTGGGCGACCTGGATGTGCGCGAGCAGCGAGCGATCGGCTGCGCCGAGGAACTTGAGTCCCTCGCGAGGCGCAGGCAGGACCATCACGCGATTGCGCCAGGAGAAGCTGGAGACGCCCTGGGTATGTCGGTGAACGAGGGCGCCGCCTTGTGGATATACGGTGACGCCGGATAAGCGTGATTCCATTTCCGAGGGATCGGATGGCGTTTGACCGACTCCGTGAAGGCGATGGGCGAGGGCGCCCTGGGCGAGGAAGTCGCTCATGCGTTCCCCGAGCAGGCTTGAGCGAGCGCCGTAGCTTGCGTTGTCGATGACTTCCTGCGTGACCATCCGGCCGCCGTTGGCTGTAGAGCTCCGCTCGAGAGTTTCCAGTGTGCGACGTTCGAGGAGTGCGGCGTCGGGATCACCCAGGTGCAGGTTACCAGTGGTGTGGAGGAAGGCCTTGTTGGGATAGTTGTAATAGGGCCAGTCCATGCCCTGAATGGCCTGGGGCGCGCCCGTGTGGTCGCACCAGGATTTGAGGACGTTGTAGATGTCGCGCATACGCCAGAGCAGGTGGGGGGGAGCGGGGTGGTTGAAGAGGTTCAGGAGGTTGAGCGCTTTTCCGGGCAGACCGACACCGCTGCCCATATAACTCGGGTGGACGAATCCGTGGTTCTCCGCAGTGCCGTCCGGATGCGCGGTGAAGGTTTTTCGGCAGAGTTCCCTCACCGTCTTCCCATCTGCGAATACGGTGGTGTCGAACATGTCTTCGGGTCGGGTGTTGGTGCAGAACATCCAGCGTTTTGTGGATTCCCAGATTTCGTCGCTTTGCGGATGATCGGGCACAAGCAGGAGGCAGGCGACGAGTCCCAGGGCGGTCCATGCGTTTTCTTCCGTCTGTGTGTCGTTGTAGACGCCAGATTTGGGCGGCATCATGCCGAACCGGTCGAGGTAGTCTGCCGCGATCGCTGCCAGGATTTCCCGCTCCTCATCTTCAAGGGATTCGTGGATGTGGGCGGCTGCGAATGTGATTTCGGCGAGGGTTCGTCCGCACTGGCTTTCGCGAAAGAAGCCCAGGCCGCGTTCGCCCCATTTGGTGCCGGGCTTGCTGGGGCCCTCGGACGGACGCACACAGTCGGAGGGGCCCATGTCGTGGGTGAAGCAGAGGTATCGGATACTCCGTCGGACGATTCGTCGGAGGTGCTCGGCCGAGGGTTGGCCTTCGACAGGCGCGTAATTTGGTGATGCGGCGACCAGGGCGAGGGACGTAAGACACATCGAGGTGTCCAGGCCGTACGCAAAGGTGCCGCCGAAGAAGTGGCCGCAATCCGGTCGATCAGACCAGGGCTGGTAATAGCGAAGTGCCACCGGGACCCAGTGGGCTACGAGGCCGAGAAAGCGACTGCTGAGTTCATTGTCAGTAGTCGGAACAGAGACGGTGCTGAAGTCTGTAAGTGGGATGCTATTGCTCACGGATCGCTCCTTGTAAGATTGGAAAAATGAGGGCGAAATATGGATCAGAGAGGGAGAACGGTCAAGGTGTTTCGGGGATCGAGATGACAAGATAATTAGGGCTTGATTGTTTCTGGGAGGGAAGGTACAATCAGGGGCGAGTTTCGAGTTTCGAGTTTCGAGTTACGAGTTACGAGTTACGAGTATCGAGTTTCGAGGGCAAGAGGCAAAGGCGGGGGGAACCCTGTTTTCGTGATTGGAGTGTTAGATGGCTGAGCAACCGAATATCTTGCTGATTTGTACGGACCACTTTCGAGGGGATTGTTTGAGTCGTTTGGGGCACCCTGTGGCGGAGACACCACATCTGGATTCGTTGTCACGTGAAGGAGCGATTTTTCCTCACGGGTACACGCCGTGTCCGTCGTGCGTGCCTGCCAGGCGCTCGTTGATGACGGGGCAGACGCCTTACACCCAGGGGGTTGTGGGATATAAGGATGGCGTTCCGTGGGATTACGATGTGACGATGGCGGGCGAGTTGACGAAGGCGGGATACCAGACGATCAATATCGGGAAGACGCATTTCAATCCGCCGAGGAAACACCTGGGATTCGAGCAGCTGATTCTGTCGGGCGAACACAATGAGTGGTTGGCGAAACAGCCTGGCATCGATGTGAATAAGATGGCCCACGGGGTGCCCGGGAATTCGTGGATGGCGCGACCGAACCACCTGCCGGAGACACTGATGGAGGAGACCTGGCTTGTGAGCCGGGCGTTCGATTTCCTGAAGAAACGCGATCCCACACGACCCTTCTTTCTGTGTCTCTCATTCAACGGACCGCATCCCCCGCTCTGTCCTCCGCGGGTATATTACGATCAGTTCATTGACAGGGAGATGCCCGCGCCAGCAGTGGGAGAGTGGTCGCAACGCCACGCTGAGGAGGCGGGTTACCCACTGGATGTGGATTCGTGGCGAGGGAAAATCCCCGACCATTTGAATCAGAGGGTTCGAGCGGCCTACTTCGCGTTTCTGGCTTATCTGGACGCTCAGGTTGGACGGTTTTTCCACATGATGAGACAACAGGGTGTGCTGGACGATACGTTCATTCTGTTCACGTCCGATCACGGCGAGATGCTGGGCGACCACAATCTGTGGCGGAAGACGTATGGATACGAGGCGTCTGCCAGGGTGCCATTCGTGATGCGATTCAACAGGCAGCTCGAGGTGAATCAGAACCAGGTGGTGGATTCGGTTGTGGGGTGGGAGGATATCATGCCCACATTTCTGGATCTCGCCGACGCACCCATTCCGGATACGGTCGAAGGGAAGAGTATGCTGCCGCTTCTGCGAGGAGAGACGGAGAACTGGCGGGAGTACTACCACGGCGAGCACTCTCCGTGTTACCATCCGGAAAATGCGAATCAGTATTTGACCGATGGAAAGTGGAAGTATATCTGGAATCCGATTACAGGCGAAGAGCAGTTGTTCAATATGACCAACGATCCTCTGGAGTGTATCGAGTTATCCGAGAATGCTGGTCACCGGGAGACGCTGGAACTCTGGCGCGGGCGGATGGTTCAGGAGCTGGCCCCAAGAAATGAGGGTCTTTCCGATGGCAAGAAGCTTATCCCTGGAGCGGTTCCCGTAGTGGTCGGTGGCGATCCGAACGACATGCACCTTGGCTACCTCGGCACGTAAATTTGCGGTCGTTCCCAGCCAAGCCAATGTCATCCTGAGTGAAACGGAGGATCTCCGATGTCCAGGGGAGCTCAAAGAGCACTCGCTTTACCCCAATCCCAAAACTGAGGCCGAAATGAGCGAGACCAGGGAAGTCTTCAACGGAAAAGATCTGACGGGGTGGAATGGTGGACCGACTGGTGCTGATCATGAGTGGTGTGTCGCAGGCTCGGTGAAACCCCGGGCGGATGATCCAAAGCTGTTCGAGATAGAAGATGGGGAAGGGCTCCTGTTGAATGGCCCAACCGGACGCACAGCAAATATCTGGACGAGTTCGGAGTTCGGCGATTGTGAACTGTCAGTTGAGTTCGTTGTGCCCGAAGGTTCGAATTCTGGAATCTATTTGATGGGGCGATACGAGATCCAGATTCTGGACAGCTGGGGCGCGGACGAGTTGAAATACAATACGTGTGGTGGGATCTATTGCAGGTGGATCGACGAAAAGCCGGTGGGTGGACAGGCGCCACGCGTGAACGCAAGCCGTCCCCCGGGTGAGTGGCAGTCCTACATGGTGACGTTCAGGGCGCCCGTTTTCGAGGACGGAATCAAGGTTCAGAACGCGGTTTTCGAACGCGTGGTGTGGAACGGGCAGGTGATTCACGAAGGCGTGGAAATGAAGGGTCCGACCCGGGGTGGTTTAGAGCCCGAATCGGCAACAGGCCCATTGATGCTCCAGGGAGATCACGGTCCGGTTGCGTACCGGAATATCAAGATGCGGGATCTGTAGGTTCCAATTCACGAGTGGGAAGGTTTCGGGAGGTGTGCTGTGAATGAGAAGATCAAGGAAGCCCGCGACGTTGGGCTGGATATTCTGAGTCCCAGTGCGAAGGACCTCGAACATGGGATGGAGCTGCACAGGAATTCGGTCGTGTGCGATACCTACGGGTTCGCACCCAGGTCGGCGATCGATGGCGATGCGGTGCAGGCAGCAATTGAGAGCGGCGCGTCACACGCAGAGCTGCAGGATATGGAAGAGGATATGGGGATGACCCGATGCGTGAGAGATGCATCGGAGGGACGCGAGTTCAGAGAGGCCTGGGAAGAGGCCGGCGTGACGTGCATTGTCCAGAATGCGGGTGAGGAAGGACAGGATCCGCAGCGGCTGATCAAGCGTCTCGCACGGTTTACTTTTGTGGCCGATTCGATGAGAGATTTTTTGGTCCGTGCCGTCGGTCCCGACGATGTGGTGGCCGCTCACAATCAGGGCAAACACTGTTTCTATATGAGTGGGAATGGTGTTCCGCTTTCGCAGCAGTGGGTGTCCGTGGAGGAGGAGCTGAGATATATCCGGATTTTCTATCAGCTCGGGATTCGCATTATGCACTTGACGTATAACCGGCGCAATATGATCGGTGACGGGTGCGCTGAACCCGCGAACGGTGGGCTGAGCGACTTCGGCGGGGCAGTGGTGGCGGAGATGAACCGCGTGGGGGTAATCGTGGATGTGGCGCACGCAGGGTGGCAGACGAGTCTGGAAGCGGCCAGGGTGTCCTCTGTGCCGATGGTGGCCAGCCACTCGGGATGCTGCGCGGTGAATGAGCATATCCGCTGCAAGCCCGACGAGGTGATCCGGGCTATTGTGGATACGGATGGCTATATCGGCATCTGCTGTATTCCTTCCTTCCTGGGCGGAACAGGGGACATTTCCGCAGTCCTGGATCACGTGGATTATGTGGCGAAGAAGTTTGGGGTCGATCGCGTTACGATAGGTACGGATACGGCCTACGCCTCCCGGGCTGTCGATGGTGAGCGCAAAAAGGTGTCGGGCAGAGCGAAAGCCCGGGTAAGATGGGGCGGTTTCTGGCCGGAAGACGCCTTTCCGGAAAAGTATCGTGATGAGCGGATGGTGAAGAGTCTGGCCTGGACGAACTGGCCGCTGTTTACCGTTGGGCTGGTTCAACGCGGATACTCGGATGAGGATATTCAGAAGATTCTGGGCGGCAATATGCTGCGTGTCGCGCGTGCAGTTATCGATGCGGGAGGTGCGGGTTGGGAGGAATGACCGTTGCAAATTGGAGAGTGCAAGATGAGTGAGGATAGATACGAAAGTGGTTTGGCGCTGATGCGTGAGATGGTTGGAACTGAAGGGACTGAGGCGGTGGTTGAGAAATTTCGGGATCTCCATCCGGACTTCGAGCGTTTTGTAATGGAGTTCGTGATGGGGGATCTGTACGCGAGAGATGGTCTGGATCTCAAGACGCGGTTGCTTTGTACCATAGCCGCACTCACCGTGCTGGGGCGGCAGGATCAGCTGGGAGTCCACATCTCCCGGGCCGTGGGTGCCGGGGCGTCCCGCCAGGAGGTGGAGGAAGTGCTGCTGCAAATGTGCGCCTTTGGTGGATTTCCGGCCACATGGGATGCGCTTGTCACATCGAAGGAGGTGTTTGACAGGGATGGGGCGGATAAAGGCTGAGTCGACCTTTCCTCTTGACTTCTGGAGGGTGATCCGCGAAATTTAGTCAAACCCGAAAAGTGCTTATTTAAAGGGAGTTCCCTATGAATTTTACAGAAGAATTAACCATGCTGGTGGGTCTGATTCTGGTTTTGGGGCTCGCTTATATGGGGGTCACCTTCTGGAGCAAACGGCCTGTTGCTCCTGGCGCTGCAGGCGGCGGTGGTGCTGGTGGTGCAGACGGAACCGGTTCGAACGCAGTGGCAGATATGGCTCTGGACGAACTTGAAGAAAATGAGCCAAAGCGCCCGGTAGATCGGCAGACTAATTTGAAGGAACGATTCAAGTTGTCTGGTAAAGATGCAGAAGTCGCGGCCAAGGTTTTGAAGAGAATGTTGAAGCAGGGGAAAGATAGCCGATCCGAGTAATCTAAGGGAGAAGCAGCGTATGCTCTGGAGCCGTGAAGAACACAAGGACCTGTTTTGGGCAGGTTTTTTTGCAGGTGTGGTGGTGGGTGGAACCGTCGGGGTATTTCTGGCGTCTGAGGCGGGACGGAAGGCATACGAACGTCTGGAAGATTCCGTCCAGGATCTCCAGACACGATTCAATGGTCGAATGGCCGCAGATAAGCAGACCGAAGAAGAGCATGTCGATCCTTCCTGAATATCTGAAGGCACCCGTTGCGCATTAGCACTTGTCTGGATAATTGTGGCTACGTTCAAGCCAGGAAGAGCCACTCAGGTTCATCACCCGGGTGGCTTTCCTATTGTGTGCAAGACAGATGAATTATATTCCCGTAGGTGACAGGAATCCGATTTTTATTGTGGCCGAAAATGTCAGGTCACTTTTCAATGTTGGAGCGATCTTTCGATCTGCGGATGGCGTTAACGCCGCGGGCGTGTACCTCACGGGATTCACCGGCTCTCCTCCCAGGAAAGAGATCAGCCGGGTTGCGCTGGGTTCGGAGGAGACGGTACCGTGGGTATACGTCGATGATACGCTGGTCGTTCTGGCATCTCTGAAGTGTGAAGGGGTCCAGACGATTGCTCTGGAGAAGACCTCGGGGTGTACCGATTACCGGTCGTTTGCCTATTCGTTTCCGGTGGCAGTGGTGGTCGGTCATGAAGTGGAAGGGGTGCAACCCGAGACGCTGGCGTTTTGTGATGCGGTGGTGGACATTCCAATGCTGGGTCAAAAGGTTTCGTTGAACGTTTCGGTTGCCGGCGGGATCATTCTTTACGAATTGCTTCGGTCATTCGAACGCACCTGAGAATCGTTCCGAATTGATCGGCAGGTTACTGACAGGATCTATGAACACGGGAAATGATACCGCAAGCCTGATAAGACGCCTCCAGGAATTGGAAGCGGACTGTCAAACGCAGAAGGAAGAAATCGAGCGGCTGAAAAAGGAGAACCGGCGCTGGGCTCGACTCGCTGGCACAGAAGCGCTCACCGGTCTTCCAAACAAGATCTCCTTCATGCGCGCACTTGCGCCTCAGGCAGTTCAGCAGGCGGGCAAGGCGAATGAGCCCGTGGGGTTCATTCTGCTTTCGGCGGATAATCTGGGACCCATTAACGAGGCACACGGGCGCGAAGCGGGTGATCAAATGATCCGTGGTCTGGGCGAATTGCTCAAGTCGCTCCTTGAAGAAAGTGACCGCATCGGTCATTTGGACGGTACGCACTTCGCGGTCATTCTGAATCCATCGGATTTGGACGCGGCCAGGGGTAAGGGCAATATGATTCGCGCAAGGGTTCGCGCACACGGATTTCCCTGCGGTGAAGGAACCGCACAGATAACGGTTAGCGTTGGGGTGACTTCGGTGGAACCCCCTGAAAGTGCCAATGGCCGGGCATTGGCGGAGGAAATCTTCAGCCGGTTGAATGGAGCGGTTTATGCGGCCAAGAAGGCAGGTGGAAATCGGGTTGAGATCGCACAGGACAACGGCTCGGCGTGAAGGTGCGCCACGGCAGAAGTGGGTTCAACTTCTCCTGTTGGGTCTTTTCCTGGCTTTCTCCAGTCCCGGAATTCTATGGAGTGGCGAGCGGGTCCATTGGCAGGCACAGGGCCCGGTCCGTTGGCAGGCGGAAACGCTGGATGCGGCGGATTTCAATCGGGATGGGTTGATCGGGTTTGCGGATTTCCTGCTCTTCGTGAGCAGCTACAATTCCCGGAGCGGTGATGCCACATTCAATTCACTGATGGATCTGAACAGTGACGGATCTGTTGATTTTTCGGATTTCGTTTCTTTCAGCGGCGTCTACGGGAGCCGGGTTGCCGTGCAGTCGCCTGATGCGGAGTTTGCGGTTTATGTGGTCAATCCGGCTGACGGGAATGTTCCTGTATTCGACACAAATTCTCACCTGATTTACGATGTACTTCCATTTCGTGGGCCGACTGGATTGCGGATTTCGAAGGACGAGAACCTGATTTACGTTTCGGAAGGCTTCGGGCTGTTCGTGCTCGATCCGCAGCATGAGGTGGTTTATTCCATCCCGACCAATTCGCAGGGCAGGCTGGTCCTGAGTCCCAATGAACAGATAGTTTATCTTACGCAGGAGAAACTGGATGTCCTGCTGGTGATCGACCCTGCTGCCAGGGTGGTGACTGACACGATCCGCGTGGGAGAGGTGCCGGTGGATATCGGGATCACACCCGACGGAAAGAAACTCTACGTGGTCAATGCATTCAGTCGAAATATTTCTGTCGTGGACACGGATACGCGGCAAGTCACAGGTACGATCGAGATCGGAGCCATACCCGGAGAGATCAAAGTGACAAGAGATGGGCTCAGGGCCTATGTGACCAATCTGGACCGGGGGGTGATTTCGGTTCTGGATCTGGTGCGTGACCGGGTGGTGGGGGCAATTCAGGTGCCGGGTGATGCCTCCCGCGGAATGGCGTTCTCGCCGGATGGAGAAACGCTTTATGTGGGTTCACAGGGCCTTTTGTTGTCGGTGAGCGTGAGCCGGAATCTGATTTCTAGGTCGCTTAAGGTAGGAGATGGCACGGCGGCGCTGGGCATCCTTCCGGATGGGTCCAGGGCTTATGTGGGGACAGTAGATATTCAGCGTGGAGGTGCGGGGATGACTGTGGTGGATCTGGATAACTGGCAGGTGATGGGGAGGATGCTGGGCGTGAGCTTTGCAGCGCAGGTCGGTTTCCGGAGGCTGAGTACAGACCAGGTCGTGGCGCAGTAGGGTTTTCCTTTATCCGAGACTTCTGCCTAACGCAATGATGTCCCAGTCGAAAAAGGTGTTGAACCCGGCCTCCTCAAGTTTCTGGAGCCTTGCATTCCAGGCTGGCAGATCGTCGCACTCCAGAAGGGTGAAGAATTCCCATTTGGAATTTCCGGTTTCACCGCCGGCATAGACCCTGTAGATGCGGCCCCCGACCCGTTTTTCCCAGAATTTGAGGATTTTAGGAATGGTGAGATCGAACGGGTGACGCGCTTCCTCGGGTGCTCCGTGCCAATGGGCATTGCGGGTGCAAACCAGGAGCACGCCAAGCGGCTGTCGGACGCCTTCCTGTGATGTCGTTGGCGAGGTCGCCATTCTCCGGGGTTCAGCGGTGTCTCCCTGGTCCTGCAGATCGCCGTAGTGCAAATTGGTCATGTTCCCTCCACCCTTGTGATGTGCTGACGAAGGGAACAGATCGCAAGAACTGTACCATTTAACAGTCCACCCAGGAGAATGGTCCCAAGGCATTTATTATCAAATGTTTGTGAAGAATGTCCGAGTTTTGATGAAGCTGCCGCGTTCTCAGTTTCCTGGTCCGTATGGACCAAACTTGTTCCTTATGCGCCAGATGGTTAGGGCTTAGGTATGGCCAAGAACCCTAAAAAGAAACCCCGGAGCGGCTTGATGGACAAGCTGATGAAGCCGCTAAAGAAGCAGCGGGTCACACTGACCAAACCGGGTAAGACGCAGGCCCCGATGAAGAAGGGGAAGGCGGTCGCGAAGAAGCGCGTTACACCTGCTCCTCCAAAGACGATGCGGGAAAAGCAGGTTCAGGAACTGAAGACGCTTGCCAGTATCGGGAAAAAGAACCCCGAACGCCTCGCCATGATTATTTCAAAAATTCTCCAGGAGGCACAGGACAAGGATGAAGACGCCAGGTTGAAATTCGAAAGGTTGATCTGGGAAAAGGCGGAACAGCGGAAACCGAAACGAGGGGATGAAAGCAAGTAAGGAAAAATTCAGGAGGGATTCAGCGGAGCCGTTCTCTGGGAGAGAGCGGTTTTTTTATTCGACCGCTTTTATAATCTCGATCTTGATTTTGGCCGTTCCGGATTCGACCATTTTAAGTTTTTTTGCGGCACCGAGAGACAGATCCAGTACCCGGTTTTTGACGAATGGCCCGCGGTCATTGACCTTGCATTGAAGACTGAGTCCATTCCCAAGATGGGTGACGCGGATGATGGTCCCCAGAGGCAGGACGCGGTGGGCGGCGCTGATGCCGTTCATGTCGAAGATTTCACCGCTTGCCGTTGGCCTGCCGTGAAACTTGTGCGCGTAGTAAGAGGCCATACCGACCTCGTATGCCCCTTTGGTAGATATCGGTGCGGTGGTTTCCTTCGATTCCTTGTTCGGCGTATTCGTGGCAGGCGGGTTTGTGCGATATCTGGGTAGCGAAACACACCCGGTCTCCAGAATGAGGAGACTCAGGAGGAGGACGACTGCAGTCGGGGAGGAAGGTATGTTACGCCAGAGGTTTGGTATCCAGGCTGCCCACAATCCGTGAGAGACTGGAAATGCCCTGGTCGTGGCAGTATTCGGCAATACCATCGACAATCTCCAGGCCCGCCCAGGGGTTGATGAATGTCGTGGTACCAACCTGGATGGCGGACGCACCTGCGATGAGAAATTCTATTGCGTCCCGGGCCGTTACGATTCCACCCATGCCCACAATGGGTATGGATACTTTTGCGGCGACTTTCCAGACCATCGCCAGAGCTACGGGTTTTATGGCCGGACCCGACAGGCCACCGGTGATGTTTCCAAGAACCGGCCGCCGGGTGTTTACGTCAACGGCCATTCCCAGAAGCGTGTTGATGAGAGCAATGCCATCTGCCCCACCTTCCTCCACCGCCGAGGCCACTGCAGTGATGTCTGTCACGTTCGGCGTGAGCTTCACGATTACGGGCAGGGAAGAGACCGCTTTGACGGCTGCGGTGACATCGTGAGCCGCAGTTTCCCGGCACCCGAAGAGTTGACCGCCGTCTTTCATGTTGGGTGACGAGATGTTCAGTTCCAGCGCATCGACACCCGGCAAGTCATTGAATCGTTTCGCCATTTCGGCGAATTCATCGTTCGATGTTCCTGCAATACTGACTACCCGCGCCGTGTCCAGTTCCCTGAGTGGAGGGACCTTTTCTTCAATAAACGCATCCAGGCCAGGGTTGGTTAGCCCGATCGAGTTCAGCATTCCCGATGGGGTTTCGACCGTTCTGGGAGTTGCGTTGCCCGCCCTTGGGTGATAGGTGATTGTTTTTGTGACCACGCCGCCAAGTCGACCCAGGTCGAAGAGGTGGCTGTATTCAGCGCCGTGGCCAAAGGTCCCGGATGCCATCATGACGGGGTTCTTCAGGCTGAGGCCGCCTCCAATATGTGTGGTGAGGTCCATAGCTTCCTACCAGACAATGGCGTGGGCGTCAACAACGGGTCCCTCGGTGCAGACCTTGCGGTATCGGAGGTCTTCCCGTTCCGCCTCCCGGTATTCGACCACACATCCAACGCAGGCTCCGAAGCCGCAGGCCATGTGGTTCTCGAGAGAGGCGAAGCAGGGAATTTCAAGTTCCGCGGCGATTGTCGTCACCCTGGCCATCATCGCGTGAGGGCCGCAGGTGAGGATGGTGGTTTCGCGGGTTGCGTGAGTTGGGATCAAGTCTGTAACGAATCCCTGGTGCCCCATGCTGCCATCGTCGGTCGCTATGTGGCGGTTCAAATCGGCAGGTAAGAGGTCGTTCAGGTCTGGCATCCTGATCTTGCTCGCGGAGCCCATCAGAAAAGTCATTTTGGAACGCCGATCGGGATGTTCCCAACCCAGGAAGGCGAGTGGGACAATGCCTACTCCGCCCGCAACAAGCAGAAGCGGACCGGACTCGGGAGGCGAATAGGCTATGCCCAACGGGCCAAGCAGGTTCAGGCGACTTCCTGGCCCGGCCGCCGCCATTCGGGCGGTGCCTCGGCCAATGACGTCGTAGAGGATGTCCACCCAACCCGCTTCACGGTCTATACGCAGCGCGCTGAACGGTCGCCTGAGAAATGGGGAGAGTTCGGGATCGGTTTGCACCTGGACAAACTGCGCAGGACGGATCGCTGAAGCGACTTCCGGAGCGGTCAGCCGCATCAGGAAGAGTCCGTCGGCGATCTGTTCGTTCAGAACAATCTCAGCATCTTCCTGAAGGATGGTTGTGGTCATTTGCGCTCTGCCGGTGGTGCTTTGGGTATGTTTTTTCCAGAGGATTGGGTCGTGTCGGAGGACGCGGCGGAACTGTCTGCAGATGAACTGGTCTCCGCAGGTTTGGCAGCTGGAGAGTCCGCCTTCTGAACCTCATTCGATTGTGGTTCCCCCTTTGGTGCGATCTTCCTCTTCAGGTCGCCAGGCGATTTCACATCCCTGGCTGACGCCGAGTCCGAACCGGCTTGCGTCTCGCGGGGTTTCTCAGCGGGACTTTCTTTCATGTCCTGCGTTCCCGCTTTTCCATCCGACTCGATTTTTTCCGGTTTCCGGTTCTGTTCAGGTTGTTTGGCAGGTTCTGATTCGGGGCTCTGGGGTGATTCCTGTTTCTTGTCATCAGCCAACGTTTCGGTGGTTTCTGCCTTTCCCTCCGCCGGATCCCCGGCTTTTTCCGGTTCTTCCTTTGATTCTGGTTCGAGGAGTTTACTGTCCAGTTTCTGTCCGGCGGTTTCTGCGAAGTCCGTCATGGGATAGTGTTGTACCAATCTTTCATAATAGGTCCGCGCTGTGTCGAGATTGGCCAGACTGGTTTCGTACGCAAAACCCACCGCATATAATGCTCTGGGTGCAAAAATGCTGTTGGGATATTCCCCGGGAAGCTTGCGGAGGATGTCGAGGTAGTCTTCCGCGCTGGCGCCTTCCACGCGCAGAGCTTCAGCTTCGAGGAACCGGGCCTCTGCCAGGGCGTCGTCTGAACGGGTGCCTTCCAGTCGATTTCTGGCCATGATTGCATAGGAACTGACCGGATAGGTATCCACCAGCTCCTGGAATGCCTTTGTGGCCTCTCCCTCGTTTTTCAGGGTGTCCGCATACACAAGGCCAATGGCGTACAGCGCTTTGGGAGCAAGTTCCGACTCAGTGGTGTCGGCAATGGCCAGCGCCTTGCGATAGCACGCCAGGGCGGAGTCGGGTTCCGCGAGGTTGAAAAGATAGAGCTGAGCCATATTGAACATGGCATCCAGACTTCTCTTGTTGTTCTTCTCTGCTGTCTTGCGGTATTTTTTCAGGTCCGACAGATTCCGTTCAAGCTCTCTGGCCAGGATGCCCGCTTCGGACCCCGGTTTCTGTTTCCGCGCCTCTTCAAAGAGCTCCCTGGCTTTCACGAGATCCTTCCGCTGTTTCTGCTCGATCAGACCCATTCGGTAATAGGCTTCTGCACTTTCATCGGTACGGGCATGGTCTTCGATCACTTTTTCGTAGATCTCGATTGCACGGGGCAGATCCCCTTTCAGATCGTAAACGTGTCCTCGCTTTATCTGGACTGCCGGCCCGAAGGATTTTAGAAGCTTCTCCTTCAAAATATCATTGTAGACCTTCAGGGCGTCGTCCAGCTTCATCTGCCGTTCCAGAATACGGGCGATTTGCAGTCTGGTTTCGTAGTTCTCTTTGAGGCTGGACTTTGTTTTGAGCACCTTACGATATGCCAGAAGCGCTTTGTCGTACTGCTCGAGTTGATATCTTGCGCCTCCAAGTCCGTCCCAAACCCTGGACTTGATGTTCTTGTCCTTTTGTGACAGCAGTTTTAAATAGGCCTCTATTGCCGCTTCGTAGTTTCCTTCGTGCGACTCCAGTTCTGCCAGCGCAAGCTGTGCCCTTCCGGAGAAGGAAGGGTTCTTCGCGGTGCTCAGATAACCCAGTACCGCTCTTGCCTCGTCCAATTTTCCGTAAGCGCGGAGTGAACGCCCCTGCCAGTAAAGTGATTCCGCGATGTGTTCGCTGTTGGGGAAGTTCTCCTGCAATTCTTGAAATTTCAAGAGCGCGTCCTTGTAGCCGCCGCGCCAGTAGAAACACTTTCCGATCAGTAGCAGACTGTCATCCACCCACTTGCTGTCGGGGTGTCGATCCAGGACGATCGATGCCTTTCGGATGACCTTCATGTACAGTTCGCGGTAGGCATAGATCGCTCTTGTATTACGCTGATTGTCTGGCGCATTTTCGGCTTCGGCCCGACGTTGTTCGGCTTCATTATATCGCTTCTTGGCATTGAAGAAGGTGTTGTAATAGACACAGCTCGAAAGCGTGGAGCTGCACAACACCACGGTTACCAAAAGTCTCAATTTGTTGAAAAGGCCCATAAAGTTCTCAGCCACCGGTTGCGTGAAATTCCTGAAGTGAGCGGATACGTATGGATCCGTTCTTGCTGATCGATTCGATTCCACTTACGGCGGCGGAGGCCCCGGCGAGCGTGGTCGTGTAGGGAATGCCGTATTGCAGGGCCGCCCTTCGAATCTGATCGTCGTCCGCGTGGGAGGCTTCTCCGGCAGGTGTGTTGATCATCAGGTCGATGGTCCTGTTTTTGATCGCATCCAGGATATTGGGGCGACCTTGCTGGATCTTCAAGATCTGCTCCGCGGGAATGTCCTGGGCGATTAGATGATCACGCGTTCCCCCTGTAGCTAGGATTTTGAATCCAAGATCTGCGAGGCGGCGGGCAATGGGTCCTACCGCGTCTTTATGCCGGTTGTTCACGGATATGAATACCGTGCCTTCAACCGGTAGGCGAACGCCTGCTCCGAGCTGCGCTTTGTGGAAGCTGAGACCGAAGTCCGTGTCGATTCCCATGACTTCTCCCGTGGACTTCATTTCAGGTCCCAACAGGGTGTCCACACCCGGGAATTTGCTGAAGGGCAAAACCGCTTCCTTGACCGCAATGTGATTGAATTTGACTTCTTCCGTCAATCCCTGTTCCACCAGGGTTTTTCCTACCATAATCCTTGCCGCCACTTTTGCAAGCGGCACGCCGATGGTCTTGCTGACGAAGGGGACGGTCCGGGATGCTCGGGGATTCACCTCGATGATGTATACCTGGCCATCCTGCACTGCAAACTGGACATTCATCAGCCCGATCACGTCAAGCGCCTTCGCCAGGGAATGGGTATGCTTGCGGATCTCCGCCAGGTTGCTGTCCGTAATTTCGTATGGGGGCAGCACGCACGCGCTGTCTCCAGAATGGATGCCGGCGCTTTCGATGTGCTGCATGATTCCGCCGATGACCACCGTTTCAGAGTCGCTGACGGCGTCCACGTCGAATTCGTGCGCATCGTCCAGGAACCGGTCGATGAGGATCGGGCCATCAGGTGAGGCCTCGATGGCCTCACGCATGTATCTGAGGAGGGCATCCCGCTCGTAGACGATTGCCATTGCCCGACCACCCAGCACATATGAAGGCCTTACCAATATGGGATAACCGATCGTATCTGCGATTGCCACTGCTTCGTCCACATTTGTCGCAGTGCCATTTTCCGGCTGTCGAATGCCCAGTTTCTCGATCAATGCGCCGAACCGCTTTCTGTCCTCGGCCAGATCGATGCTGTCCGGAGAGGTCCCGATGATCTTGACGCCCCCCTTTTCGAGATCCCGGGCGAGATTCAGCGGGGTCTGTCCTCCAAACTGGACGATGACTCCGTCGGGCTGTTCGACATCCGCAATATTCAGGACGTCTTCCGCGGTGAGCGGCTCGAAGTAGAGTTTGTCGGAGGTGTCGTAGTCGGTGCTCACCGTTTCGGGATTCGAGTTGACCATGATCGTCTCGAATCCATCTTCCTTCAATGCGAACGCTGCATGAACACAGCAATAGTCGAATTCGATACCCTGGCCGATCCGGTTCGGTCCACCGCCAAGGATCATGATCTTTTCCCGGTCCGTCCGAACCGCCTCGGTGACCGTTTCATATGTGGAATAGTGATAGGGCGTGTAGGCCTCGAATTCAGCCGCACAGGTGTCCACGGTCTTGAACACCGGGATTACATTGAGCGCTTTGCGAAGGGCACGAACCGTCCACTCGTCGGTGCGCCAGATGTGGGCAAGCTGGCGATCACTGAATCCCGCCTCTTTGGCCTTCACAAGTTTGTCGCGTTCGATTCTCGACTGGAGCTCGTCCAGCGTGTGTTGCTTTTTCATCATCGCTCGATCACTAAGGTAAAGGGCTAGTAAATGGTCAGGACATCAATGAGGTCAGGTCTTCTTCCAGTTTTACAATCTGGAGCAGGTTTTCCAGAAACCAAGGGTCGATCCCTGTGAGTTCATGAATTTCAGATACCGAGAGACCCATATCCATGGCTGCCTTGATGTAGAAGACACGCTGCGAATTTGGGGTTCTCAACTGGTGCTCCAGTGTGTCACGATCCAGAGTTTCAATATCCAGATCTTTCCCATCGCCGCCAAACCCGGCGCGGCCGGTTTCCAGGGAACGGAAGGCTTTCTGGAAGGCTTCCTTGAAGGTTCTCCCTATGGCCATGGTTTCGCCTACGGATTTCATCTGGGTTCCGAGCAGGTCTTCCGTTTGGGGGAATTTTTCGAATGTCCAGCGTGGTATCTTTACGACGCAGTAATCGATGGTGGGTTCAAATGATGCGGGCGTTTCCTTCGTGATGTCGTTGCGGATCTCGTCCAGCGTATAACCCACGGCAAGTTTCGCGGCAATTTTGGCGATCGGAAATCCGGTGGCCTTCGACGCAAGGGCTGAGCTGCGAGATACACGGGGATTCATTTCAATGATGACCATTCGTCCGTTCTGGGGATTTACGGCGAACTGAATGTTCGACCCACCTGTCTCCACACCGATTTCACGAATGACGGCGATGCTCGCGTCTCTCATTGCCTGATATTCTTTGTCGGTCAGCGTCTGTACAGGGGCCACGGTGATGGAGTCTCCCGTGTGAATTCCCATTGGATCGAAATTTTCGATGGAGCAGATGATCACGACGTTGTCGTTGAGATCGCGCATGACCTCCAGTTCGAATTCCTTCCATCCGATGATGGACTCCTCGACCAGTATCTCGCTGGTGGGAGACAGGTCGAGTCCGCGGGAGGCGACGATTTCATATTCTTCGGCATTGTAGGCGGTGCCTCCGCCAGTGCCACCCAGGGTGTAGGAAGGTCTGATGATGGCCGGGTACCCGATGCGCTCCACGACTTCGATCGCCTCTTCTATGGTGTGCGCGAACCCACCCAGGGGAGATTCGATGCCGATGCTGGACATGGCCACCTGGAAGCGCTCCCGGTTCTCGGCTTTTTCGATGGCATCCGGTTTCGCCCCGATCATTTCGACACCAAATTTTTCAAGTACGCCGCTCTGGTGAAGTTCCATTGCGACATTCAACCCGGTCTGCCCACCCAGGGTGGGCAGCAGTGCCTGGGGGCGCTCCCGCTCGATGACCGCGGCACAAACATCGGCCGTGACCGGTTCGATGTATGTGCGATCCGCCATTTCGGGATCCGTCATAATCGTGGCGGGATTGCTGTTTACGAGTACGACCTCGTAGCCTTCCTCTTTAAGCGCCTTGCAGGCTTGTGTTCCCGAATAATCGAATTCGCAGGCCTGGCCAATGATGATGGGTCCGGATCCAATCAACATGATTTTCTTTATATCAGTACGTTTCGGCATGCTTTCTCACTCGAGCGTGAACCCTGGGGCAGATCGGGATCTGCCGACCAAAGAAACGCCCGCGACCGTTTCCCTATTCAGGAAGACCGCAGGCGATTGGATACGATTCTTGATGATTTCATTGATTAGATGTTCTGGAGGAGGACCAGGTATACGAGCAACAACATAAAGAGCAGTGTGACCACGTAGCACGTTTTCAAGAACAGGTCTTTGGCCCTGCTCTTGGCGGGCGGCTGATCTATTGGGAGCGACTGAGAAATAGACTCGGTCGACTGATCCGGAAATCTTTCCTGCTCGATCAACTGCTCCAGTTTCGGGTCGCATTCCCGAATGGTCCGCATAATGAGCCTTTTGTTGCGGGCGACCTTTTCTGCGAATCGCTCTTTGGAAGATTGAACGGCAGTTTCTTCTATTGGAAACCGATCCTCTCCTTCCGAGAGCGTCGGCTCGCCGTGATCCTCGATGAGACTCAAGGCGCGAGCCCTGGCGAGCTTTTCTGTAAGTTTCTGCATCTGCTTCCGGTCGTGCACATTTTCGTGAATGACCTTTCCACAGATTTCAACAAAGTTGTCGAGGTCTTCTTTTATTTCGTTTTCTGTAAGACCGAGGAGATAAGACTCCTCGATCATTTCATTGATGCTTTCGCGAATGTTTGCCATGGGGACTTTCTGTGTGGCTTAGTTGAACGCAGTAATTATATAGCGGTTCCGGTCTTCAAGCTTCCTTATCGTTTGTTCGGCTGCCGGCAGGTGGTCCACCAGATCGCCGGCGGTGAGTCCCGCCATTCCGGTCACTTCTGCGGCAAGGTCACCCGCCAACCCGTGGAGATAAGTGCCCAGTGTTGCGGCGTGAACAGAATCCAATCCCTGACCGACCAGTGCAGTCAGGACGCCTGTGAGGACATCACCTGTTCCACCCGTTGCCATTCCCGCGTTTCCGCTGGAGTTAACAAAGGCTGAACCTTCGGGTGTGGCGATTACCGTTGGGGAGCCTTTCAGGACAACTGTCACACCTGCTGCTTTTGCCAGCTTCTTGCACTCGCAGATCGGATGGGATTTCACCCGGCCAATCTCGATCCCGGTCAGGTGACTGAACTCGCCTGGATGCGGGGTGATGATCGCCGGCACCGCCAATTGCTTCAGCAGACTTGAATCCCCGTTTAGCGCGTTGAGGGCATCCGCATCGAGGATGACGGGGACTTTGATGTCACCCAGGAGCCTGCGCACGAGTTCTGCAGTTTCGCGGTGTCTCCCAAGGCCGGGTCCAATGGCGACACAGTCGGCCGATTCGATCAGGTCCTGAATCTGACCTCTGGCTCTCAACGCAAGGCATCTGGCGTGTCTGACTTCCGGAAGCGGTCGTGTCATTGCTTCCGTCAGTTTGACTTCAAGAATATCGTTGAGGCTCTCGGGAGTACCCACGGTGATCAGACCTGCTCCCGTTTTTGCCGCTGCCTTTGCGGCGAGTGCGGCCGCTCCCGTAAGTCCAACGGATCCTGCAAGGATGACAACGCGGCCACAATCTCCTTTGTGCGCGTCCGGCGCTCTTCGAGGCAGCAAGGCCTTCGCGCCGGAGGGCGCTATCAGGCTTGTAGGAACATTTTCGGCTTCTGCATCCTGGTCGGTGATTCCGATGTCGACGAGATGCAGGCGACCACACCGCGCACGGCCGGGTTGAAAGAAGTGACCGCGTTTGGGATATGCGAAAGTTACCGTATGATCAGCGTTGATGCAGGACCCCGCCACACTTCCGTTATCGGGATTCATTCCCGAAGGCACGTCTACAGAAATCACCGGGCAGTCGCTCTTGTCGACCAGGTCGATTGCTGCTGCAATCACACTTCTCGGAGACCCTTTCAGGCCAGTCCCCAGGAGGGCATCGATCACCAGATTTGCTTTGGAAATTGCACTGGAAACCTGGTCGAGTTCCTGTTCTGACTCGATGCGGGTGATGGCCAAACCCTGTTCCGTGGCTTCCTGCAGGAAGTGCGCTGCATCGCCCTGGACCTGATCCGGATCCGCGAAGAGAAACAGGGTGACTTCGGCTTTTGCCCGATGTGCGAGGGTGCCGACTATGAACCCATCACCTCCGTTGTTCCCTTTTCCGCAGAGGATGACGATTCTGCGGTGTTCCAGATCGTTTGAAATGGATTCAAGGACCTTGAAGACGCCCTTGCCCGCTGCCAGCATCAGTTTTGTGCCAGGAATACCTCTTTCAATGGCCCCGCGGTCTATCCGGCCCATCTGTGCGCCGGTAACCAGCCTGGTATACGCCTGAAGCAACCGGCCCCCTCCTCGGACGTTGGCCGCACGAAGGAGCCCAACGTTTTTGCAAGCGATAGACAACTAAAAACACGTTCAAACCGTGGTAAAAATACAGGAATCATCTGGGCAAAGCAACTCTTAAATTGGGCGCACTTTCGGCAATTTCGGGCCATGGAAGCCCTGAAAAGGATGAGATTGGTTCAGGAAGGAGAATTGGGCCCTTTGATAGGACTGATTCTCAGAAACCGGGAAGGAAATGCAGGGTGTCAGAAACGCCAGGCAACAGGTAGATGTGAATAAAAAATTGTTTATAAATCGTTTATACTCTGGATAAATCAGATCACGCCATAGGTAATCTTTCAGCGGGAATGCAGGGAAGGCGAAGGCAGATTCGACCGGATGCCGTCTGGGCGAACACCACTCGGTCGTGAGATTCGGTAATTCGAACAGTCGAACAATGCACCACTACGCGGGCTGAAGGCCCCCCGGGACGAGACGAGAAAGGTGCCGGTAATTTCCGGTTTTTTCTTGATTTCGCTGAGGGAATTTAGTAGCTTTATTCTCTTGATCGGTAACAATCAGATCATCACGGAGAGGTGCTGGAGCTGGCTGAACAGGGCGGCCTGCTAAGCCGTTGTAGGGGTTCTCCTCTACCGAGGGTTCGAATCCCTCCCTCTCCGCCACTTTTTTGTCTGGAAATCTGGGAACAAGAATGTCAGAAGCCACGCTAAGATTCGCACCATCACCAACCGGTGGATTTCACCTGGGGAACGCCCGTGCGGCGCTTTTCAACTATTTGTATGTGAAACGCTACGGCGGAAAATTGGTGCTGCGAGTGGAAGATACGGACTATGACAGGTCCTCCGATTCTTCCCTTGAAACGATTTTGAATGGTCTGGCGTGGTTGGGTATAGCGTTCGACGGTGAACCTGTCTACCAGTCCAAACAGGTCGAGAGACACCGTGAAGCGGTGCAGAGACTGCTAGACTCCGGGCATGCCTATTACGCATACGAAACACCTGAAGAGCTTCAGGCGTTGCGGGACAATGCGAAGCAGACCAATCAGCGCGTCCAGTATGACCGCGATCTGAGCGAAGAAAAACGTGAAGCCTTTGAGAAAGAGGGCAGGGATCGCGTGGTTAGGTTCAAGATTCCCGAGGGCGAAACGGTCTGGCAAGATACCATTCGCGGTGTACAGCGATGGAACAATAAAGAGATCGAAGATTTCGTCATCCAGCGGTCGGATGGTTCTCCAGTCTACAATCTGGCGGTTGTTGTGGACGACCACGATATGGAGGTGACGCTGGTATTTCGTTCGGCGGATCACCTGTCCAACACCCCCAAGCAGATCTTGCTTTTCAGCGCCCTGGGTTGGTCTGTTCCGACATTTGGCCACTCGACGTTGATTCTGGGGTCGGATGGCAAAAAGCTGAGCAAGCGTCACGGCGCTACGACGGTTACGGAGTATCAGGAGCGCGGCTTCCTGCCCGAGGCTGTGTTCAATTACCTGGCCCTGCTGGGGTGGGCGCCGGGTGACGGCCGTGAGGTGTTCCAGCCCGAGGAGCTGATTTCAGCGTTCTCGGTGGAAGGTCTCCTGAAGAAGGACGCCGAATTCGACGAGCAGAAATTGCTGTGGCTCAACGGAGAGCATTTGCGGGCAACGGGTGTGGATGCGCTGTATGAACAGGCTCTGGAGATGTGGATTTCCGAAGGTTGGGTTACAGCTGAAGAGGCATCTGCGCGCGAGGCCGTTCTCAAGGATGCAGTAGCGCTGATGCAGCCGCGTTTGGAGACCACTAAGGATTTCCTCGAGTTTGAGTACATCTTCAATGATCCGGAGCACTACGATCCCAAGGCCAAAAAGAAGCATTGGAAGCAAGACAGTCCCGATCGCCTGGCGGCGCTGATCTCCCGTCTCGAACCGCTGGACGCGTTCGATGAGGTATCGGTGGAGGGTGCGACTCGCACCCTTTCCGGAGAGCTTGGAATTTCGACGGGCAAGTTGATCCATCCCACCCGTCTGGCGATCAGTGGCGTAGGGCACGGGCCGGGACTTTTCGAGTTGATGGAAGTACTGGGCAAGGAGGCGTGCATCAGACGCATGCGAACCGGCCTGGACAGATTTGGATGCGAGGCCCCCGTTCCAACGGGTTAAAAAGGAAGTCACTGCAACGATCCAACCTGGAATTAGATTTTGCTGCCCCCTCGTCTAATGGCAAGACATGCGGTTCTGGTCCGTAGTATCGGGGTTCGAATCCCTGGGGGGCAGCCATAGTTTCCGTCAGCGTCTCTGTCTTTGGCAGAGACGCTGTTTTATCATTTAGCAGCAAGGTGGTCGATAGCGATGGTGAGGGTTCACGTGCGTTGTCATACAGGTGCCCTGGCATTGTATTTCCTCTGGGGGTTGTCCTCTCAGTGAAGGAACGACGCGACTGAGATCTGATAACCTGACCTTTCTATACGTATCTGATACGAGGCAAAAAATGGCTGAGCATGAAGGGAAGCATTCAGAGGAATCCATACCGTCTGATTTTATCCGGGATGAGATCAGAGCCGACCTGGCATCCGGAAAGGCAGAAGGCATTGTTACACGCTGGCCACCTGAACCGAACGGGTACATTCACATTGGTCATCTGAAGTCGTTTTCGCTGAATTTCGATGTGGCAGAAGAGTTCGGAGGGTACTGCAATCTGAGATTCGACGACACGAATCCGGTCAAGGAAGATGTGGAATATGTCGACTCCATTCAGGAGGATATCCGCTGGATGGGGTACGAATGGGGGGATCATCTCTATTTCGCCTCTGACTACTTTGGGCAGCTGTACGATCTGGCCGTGAAACTGATTCGAAAGGAAAAGGCCTTCGTTTGCGACCTGAACACAGAGGAAATGCGTGAATACCGGGGGACCTTGACCGAGCCAGGTAAGGAAAGCCCCCATCGGAATCGTTCGGTTGAGGAGAATCTGGATCTGTTCGAGCGGATGAAAGCGGGCGAGTTCGAGAACGGCACAAGAACGCTCCGTGCAAAGATCGATATGGCCTCACCCAATATGAATATGCGGGATCCCGTAATGTACAGGATCATACACACAGCACATCACCGGACGGGCAATGACTGGTGCATCTACCCGATGTATGATTTTGCACACGGCCAGTCGGATGCGATAGAGGGTGTGACACATTCGTTATGTTCGGGAGAGTATGAGGACCACCGCCCCCTTTACGATTGGTATATCCGTGAACTGGAGATCTTTCCTTCCCGGCAGATCGAGTTTCCCAAGCTGTTCATTACTTACACGATGATGAGCAAGCGGAATCTGGGCAGGCTGGTAAACGAAGGGCTTGTCAATGGATGGGACGATCCGCGAATGGCAACGCTTTCAGGGATGCGGAGACGCGGCGTTCCTCCGGAGGCGCTTCGAAATTTCGTCCGGCGGATCGGGATGACCAAGCGGGACACCACGGCCGAGATCGATCTCCTGGAATATTATATCAGGGAACACCTGAACCGTGTGGCCCCAAGGGTGATGGGTGTGATCGATCCTTTGAAAGTGGTGATCGAGAATTACCCGGAGGGTGAGGAGGAGACCTTTGAAGCGAATAACAATCCGGAGGATCCATCCGCCGGAACGCGTCAGGTACCCTTTTCGAGAGAGCTCTATATAGAGCGTGGTGATTTCATGGAGGACCCGCCAAAGAAGTTTTATCGACTGGCGCCCGGGCGCGAGGTTCGCTTGAGATCCGCGTGCTATATTACCTGCAATGATGTCGTGAAAGATGATGCGGGAAATATCGTGGAGCTCCGCTGCAGCTTCGATCCGGAAAGTCGCGGAGGATCCACACCGGATGGCCGCAAGGTGCGCGCAACAATGCACTGGGTTTCGGCGAAACACGCGGTGGAAGTGGAGGTGCGGCTGTTCGACAGGCTGTTCAGCAACGAGAATCCATACGAAGAAAAGGACGGGAAGGATTTTCTGGCGAATCTGAATCCAAATTCGCTGGAGGTTCGCTCTCCGTGTTTCGTGGAGCCGAGTGTTGCGGGATCAGGACCGGGGACGGTCTTTCAGTTCGAGAGACTGGGCTACTTCTGTGTGGACAGGGACTCGACCGACGAGAAGCTGGTTTTCAACAGGACCATTTCACTCAGGGATTCCTGGGCACGGTCCCAGAAGGGTGGGAAGCCAGCGTAGGTTGGCAGGTGGTTAAATGGAGGGCCTGTGTTGCTGTATGGCGACGCAGGCCTTTTTCTGGGAAATTCGATCTCACCCTCCGAATCTGATGCCGATCGACAGTCCGAGCATGGCGATGGCAGGATCCTTCCTCCCAGTAACTTCATCCAGCTCTGCAATGTTGAGCTTCAGTTCAGTGAACAGACTGGTGGCCTGTCCAACGGCACTCGAGACCCCCACGATGCCCTCGATCATAACCCCTTTCTGGGCGAAATAGGGTTGGTTCACAATCTGTTCTTTCAGTTTGAACCCGCCCAGGCCGGCGCCGATATAGGGTGTGGACGTACCTATTTTAGAAACATCCATTCTGTTAGACATCTGAATCGTTGTAAATGTTCTCGTTAGTCCGGAAAGCGCGGAGGGGGTCGTAGAAGAAAGGGATCCTCGCAAGTTGTTTCTGGTATACCGCGACGCGTGAATGCCAATCCGGTATCTGCGGACCTTGAGAAATATCTCACCTCCAAGATTCACGCCCATCTGCCTGCCGTGAAAACTCAGAGTGCCGGCAACCTGATCGATGGATCCGGTTGGCGTTGTTCCGGAAAGTGGGGCGCCGGGCTTCCATGGCTCATACTGGTTGACCAGATTACCGGTTGACCGAAACTGCCCGTTTGCCGGCATGGCCAAACCCGCATCGATACCGATACCCAGCCCACCTGCATCTGCTCTTGCGGGGAACAGCAGGCACGCCAGGCTCAGGAGTGTCAGGAACAGTACTGGTGTTTTCATTTTGGTTTCTCCCGTTTAACGGTTAGCACATCTCACCTGTACTGTTAACAAATTACGTGCCATTCTGTTTGCCGTTTCGGAGGCAGACAAAGAGAGAAACGAATTTTTACATAAGTGTTGTATAAATAGTGTGTTGTGATTGTTTTCCTGGGCGGATGTAGGAGCAAAATACCAGTTTTTTTCGACGGGCTTCATGGCGGTCACCTGTGACAGGAGCGCACAAGGCGAGTCCATTAGTCACACTTTTGGCAGCAATTGCGGTTGTGGTTTTGCTTTCGGGCACTTATCATTGACCCGGAAATTCGACCTGAAATCTGGAGGAATCGAGCATGGAATTACACGGGAAGAACCTGATTGGCATTGGGACGGCAGACGGGGGTGACTATTCCTTCAAGTCCTACAACCCATCAGTAGGAATGGA
>Ga0115002_10000222_pt1 | contig 82224 bp, 77 predicted proteins | sample ArcticOcean_MG_C_8_FD_89576 | JGI IMG/M metagenome (GOLD analysis project Ga0115002, IMG submission 89576) | Marine microbial communities from western Arctic Ocean - ArcticOcean_MG_CB11_86 | ecosystem: Environmental > Aquatic > Marine > Oceanic | place: Arctic Ocean: Canada Basin | collected... | reverse complement strand
TCTTCCTTCTTGCAGCGAACGGCGTGACGGTCATCTGCACGGCTGCTGATGTGGGCCAAACAGGCACGCTGGGCGGCGTCACATACACCAAGCGATCACAAGCTCAGATTGATGCGCTTGTTGATGCAGCGGATTACGCGCCGCTGGCGACCACATGTACCAGTGACGTGACGGACATGCGCAGAATGTTCTTCCAGAACGCCATCGCGTTCAATCAGGACATCAGTTCGTGGGACGTCAGCGGCGTCACGGACATGAGCGGCATGTTTTGGGGCGCTGCCGCGTTCAATCAGAACATCGGTTCGTGGAACGTCAGCGGCGTCACGAACATGGCCACCATGTTCTACGAAGCCACGGCGTTCAATCAGGACATCGGTTCGTGGGATGTCAGCGGCGTCACGGGAATGCACTTCATGTTCAACGAAGCCGCGGCGTTCAATCAGGGCATCAGTTCGTGGGACGTCAGCAGTGTCACGGGAATGGGCTTCATGTTCGAGGGCGCCACGGCGTTCAATCAGGACATCAGCTCGTGGAACGTCAGCAACGTCACGGACATGGCCAACATGTTCGAGCGCGCCGTCGTGTTCAATCAGGACATCGGTGATTGGGACGTCAGCAGTGTCACGGACATGTACCGAATGTTCTACGAAGCCACGGCGTTCAATCAGGACATCGGCTCGTGGAACGTCAGCAGCGTCACGGACATGCGCAGCATGTTCAGCATGGCCACCTCGTTCAACGGGAACATCAGTTCGTGGAACGTCAGTAGCGTCACGGACATGAGTTCCATGTTCACTAACGCTAGAGCCTTCAATCAGGACATTGGTTCTTGGGACGTCAGCAGCGTCACGAACATGTACCGAATGTTCTACGGAGCCACGGCGTTCAATCAGGACATTGATTCGTGGGACGTGAGTAGCGTCACAGATATGAGTTCCATGTTCTGGGGTGCCGGGGCGTTCGATCAGGACATTGGTTCTTGGGACGTTAGCAGCGTCACGAACATGAGTGGCATGTTGGGCAACAAGCCATTCAATCGGGACATTGGTTCGTGGGACGTCAGCAGCGTCACGGACATGCGCAACATGTTCTGGCGGAATATGGTGTTCGATCAGGACATTGGTTCTTGGGACGTCAGCAGCGTCACAGATATGACTTCCATGTTCTCGGACGCTAGAGCCTTCAATCAGGATTTGAGCGGCTGGTGTGTCTCTCTCATCGCTAGCGCGCCGTCTGGTTTCGATAATAGGGCGACCTCTTGGACTCTGGCTCGCCCGGTATGGGGGACGTGTCCCACTTAGAAGCAGTGCGAGTGGGTGGATTGAGGCGCATCCGCCCGGTGGCAACTAGCCCCCAGCCCCCCCATCGCTAACAAGTTAAGTAGCTCACCGTGGGGGTTTAGACACAGGCGTGGTCACACGCGCACGCAGGAGCGGTACTAACACTTTGAGGAGCACTGTCAGGCCCAGAGACTGCGATTGATCCTCGGATATCTGATATGAAGAAAGCACTAGTGCTGTCGCTCGCGTTGATCGCGGTTGTCCCGGTGGCTGTGCAGGGGCAAGAGGCTGAGTCGATTAGTCTCGTGAATCGTTTGCTTCAGTCTAGGACGTGTGAAATTCACAGCACTGCTCTATTGCTGACCTGTACGTTCGACCTTCCGGGCTTGGTTTTCTCGGTCTACGTTAGGGAGGCTGACGAGAACGAAAGCACAATCCGTCTACATGAGCTTCTTCCGGATGAGGGGTGGCGGGCGGTCTTATCGATGAATTACCTAGGTGTTGTAGCTGGCAGAGGGGTCGCATGTATCGACAGACGGACCGCTGATGTGCGCCCGTCGTTCATCTGGTCGCAGTGTGAACTTGAATAGCAATCATTCTCTGTCGCCCACCCCTCCAGAATCGTGGCTGTGACCTACCCACCCTGTCCCCCCGACCTAGCTGACGGCAACTAGCCCTCTGCTTGTCTCGTCTCCCCGATAGTCGGTCGCAGGTTCGATTCCTGCCGGGGACGCTTGTAACACCTGCCTTTGTGGGAAGTCATCTTGGCGGCTGCGACCGATCCCGTCACCCGCCCAGACGCTGCTAGTCCGCTACGTGATCAAGCGAGAATTAGGCGCAGGCGGCTCGGCGCTTGTTGTCTGACCCAAGATCGCTGACGTCGGGCCGGCCCACGACGTCTTCGTGACATCCAACACAAAGTTGAACGTCAGAACATTTGCTGATATTGATACCCTGGCAAACATCGGGGCCGTCCGTGATCTACAACCGGAGTTCGATTCGATTATGAGCACGATAAAACTTCTAGCGATTACCGCCTTAGCCGCCGCTTTAATCGTCGCACCGGCGTCAGCTCAGGAGTCCAGGCCGGCGAGCCCCAGCCCGTACAACGTGGTGCGGGGATGGCATAAGCCGTTCGCCAAACAGGGGTTCGCGTTTGGCGGTAATTCAGGCGTCTTCGCCGAATCGCCCGATCGCATCTTCATTGCCCAGCGCGGAGAAACCAGGCTCCCCGTCCCGATTCCTGGCGAGTACGGCGGGTTTGCCGGAACCCTCGGGATCAACACGCTATCGGCTACGGATCTTCGCACCTGGCAGAACTGTCTGTATACGATCGACGGTGACGGCAGCGTGATCGACATCTGGGATCACTGGGACTACTTGTGCGCGGGGTCGGCGGGACCCGGACCCCATCGGGTGCGCATCAGCCCTTATGATCCCGAGCGCCGCGTCTGGGTCATCAACGAGACGCTTCATGTGATCTACGTCTTCTCCAACGACGGCGAAGAACTTCTGATGACGCTGGGCGAAAGGGGCGTTCGAGGAAGCGACGAGACCCACTTCGGCAGACCGCAGGACGTGGCGTTCTTACCCGATGGCAGAATTCTGGTGGCGGACGGTCTCGACAATCATCGTGTCATCATCTTGGACAAGGACGGGCGTTATTTGTCCGAGTTTGGAGAGCGTGGGGAGGACCCCGGCGAGTTCAATGGCGTGCATGCGGTCGCCGTCGGGCCCGACGGTCTGATCTTTGCCCTCGATCGCTCGGGTGGTCGGGTCAACATCTTCCGGACGACCAACGACCCCAAGGAGGTCGAGTTTGTTCACGTCATTACCGGGCTTACTCTGCCGCTGGACATTATCGTCAACGACGACACTTTTTGGATCACCGACTTGGGGCCGCTCCGCTTCGTCAACTTCGATTTCGACGGTAAACACCTCTACACCTGGAACGTCCCCCGAGAGCTTCCCGATGGGTACCTCGAGGTGCACACCTTTACGGTCGATTCCGACGGCAATCTTTATGGCGGAGACAACCAGTACGGGCGCACCCAGAAATTCGTAGCCAAACCGGGTGCGGATCCGGCATTGCTCATTGGAGCGCCCTGGTCGGCGCGTTGATTATCGACGATCCTGTCTCGCTCGGGTAGCATCCCCGCTGGGGGCAACTCCCTCGCCAGTTTCCTTTGTTCATCTAACGGTGCCCTGTGCCAAGAATTCTGATCGTCGAAGATGAATCGATGGAACGCCTCATCTTGAAGATCATCTTGGAGGGGGCTGGGCATGAGCTCTATTACGCTCATAACGGGGAAGAAGCGCTCGCGATGTACGTGAACGAAAGTATCCACCTCGTCATCACTGATCTCATGATGCCGGACGTCGGGGGGATCGAGCTCATTCAGGTTCTCAAGAGGCTGTTCCCAAGCGCGGCTGTCATCGCAATTTCCGGAACCGGTAAAGAAGCACTCGAGGAAGCGACAGCCGAAGGGGCGTCCGCGGTCCTCCACAAGCCCTTGGATCCCGCAGACCTCCTCGAAGTGGTCGAAACGGTGCTCGAAGAAACTCGGCGACGCAGACCGGCCGAGTGACACCCGCGATGGCCCGGGCCACGCACCTCCGCTAAAACGTCGCGATCGGATTGATCGGTGAGCCCATTCCGTTTTCGATTCTCAGCGGCGCGGCGGTGAATAAGAATTCGTAGCGCCCGAGACGCCGGGCCTCTTCGGCGACCCGCTCGAAATCGAGGTTGTCGAAAATTCCCGTGCCCAAGGCCACCAGCGCGAGCCGATGCAAGGGCAGGCGCTCCTCGTCCGAAAATTCGTGGGGGTAGACATCGTTCCACATGTCGTGGCCGATGAACGATACGCCACGGGCTTTCATGAAGTACGCGACGTCGGCGTGATAACCGGCCACACCCTCAGAGGTGGGCCAGGGCCCCAGCGCCGCGCGCCGTTTCCAGCGACCCGTGTAGAGCAGGATCACGTCGCCTGGCTCGACCCGTACACCCTCGATCCTCTCGAGGGCCTCGAGATCCGCAGCATGTATCGGGGTGCCCAGAGCCACCCACCCTTCGGGGGTGGCCTTGCCCGGAAGAAGTGTCGCGTCGAAAAGGATGCCTCGTGTGACGACGCCGTCCTTTAGGGCGTTGATGCTGCCTTGTGGGCAACCCCCCGTGGCTTCGATCGCCTCCATGGGCACGCCGTTGTAGCCTTTGCCCTCATACATGATGTGGCAATCGACCGCATCGAGATGACTGTGGATGACCCCGTGGTATGTGCCCGTGTATTGATACCGGTCGGATGCGCCGGCGGCGTTGACCCCCAGCACCTCCCGGTTCAGAATCGTCGTTGCGTCGAGCGCAGTCTCCTGAACGACGTCGTGCGCCAGCGAAATGCTGATGCCCTCGGTGACGAGCGCCGCCGCGGCCCGCCGCTTTGCCGGAGTGATGAGGTTCGAGGAGCCCAACTCGTCGTTCGGGCCCCAGCGGCCCCAGTTCGACAGTTCCTCCATCGCCCGCTCATAGTCCGCTAACGTGGTCATCGGGGGGTAGACGGACGGCTCGGCCTCCTGCGCCGCCTCGGCCCCTGCCTCGTTTCCGGCATCACAGCCCGCCCATCCCGCGCACATCACGAGCGTCGCCGCCATTCTCGCGCACCGCCATCCGAACCCTCTCATTGCCCCTCCTCGTCAAATACGCCGATCTCACTGAAAACTTGGTTCTGAATTCCGTACTCGCTCCCATCTCCATAATCGAAATGCCACCACTCCCCGGGATTGACGGTGAATCCCTCGGCCTCCATGACTTGCCGTAGTAGATCGCGATGCCATCGCTCCCTGGCGGTGCCGCCCGGATAGTCAGGGTACGAACGATGGGAAAATTCGTCGTACGACCCGGGCATCGGCACCGGTGCGCCGCTCGCTAGATCATAGAGGGCTAGATCGACGGCCGCACCTCGATTGTGTCTCGACCCACTCACCGGGTTGGCCACAAATTCCCGTTGGTGGGCGGGCGTGGCGTCCCAGAACATTTTGGTCACATACCAGGGGCGGTATCCGTCATGGATCAGCAATCCGTACCCATAAGGAACGAGCGCCTGGCTGGCACGCGCCACGGCGGAGGCCGCGGGGCGTTGGAGAAAAGCACGAGCGTCTTCGTAGAAGACGGCGTTCATGAAGTTGTTGTTGGTCGCGTACCGGACGTCGAGCCGGATCGTGGGATCCAGGGACGTTAGGTCGACCAGCTCCGACGCTCGATATGTGCCCTCTTCCTCGGGTGGCGACGCCGCGAGCGCCTCGACCCGGAGCTCTTCGACATCCCGAACCGGGTCGATCCTGAAAATCTCGCCCGCAAGGGCCCCGATCTGGCGCCTCTCGAAAAACCCACCGCTCGCGCGAAATCCGGACGCATGACCCTCCCCGCGGCGGGTGAAGATGAGGCGCCCAGCCGATTCCGCATCCGGAGGCAGTAGGAGGAACTCGTCCGGTGAAGCATCTCCGGAACCATCCTGTGGGGCGTCTCGCCGGGCATCCCGCAGCGCATCTTTCAGCGAGTAGGTTATCTCACCTCGAAGTGCCTCGAGACCTCCCTGGTTTTCCAGGATCAGCCAAACGTCGTCGTCCGGGCCGTACTCTCCGACCAACCCCACCCAGCGGGCGGGAGGGGCGTCTGGGGCGGTCGATGAAGTGAGGGCATCCGTCCGTCCTGGCGGAATGGTCAAAACCTCTCCTGACCCGACTCCCGGTGTGTCGGGTGTGCAGGCAGACATCGACGCGGCCGCAGCCAACACCGACGTTCGGCAAAGGGCATTCCGTCTGGATCGTTTGATACGTTTCAAATTCGCATCCACCTCGTGGACTTTCCGCACCCACCTCGTAGACTTCCATCCGAGACTCACATCCCGACACTGGACCCGCCCGCTCCATCGAAACGCGGTCGCGACCGAAACCTGGTAATTAAGACGCCCCTCAGCAAACTAAACTCGGTTCATGTCTCGAGCTTGAACCGGGCGGCCCGAATGCCGAGCTTCAATCACGCCACGCTCAAGCGGCCCAGAGTCCCCGACCCTCGTAACGTGTCCACATGACCGAGCACCTCGACACTCTCGACGGCGAAGCCCAGACTCAATCGTCGGCTCGTCCACCCGTGGCCGCCATCACGATCATAGGATTCCTCTTGATCGGGGCCGTCCTATACGTGGCCTCGAGCCTTAGGCGCCCTGTCCAACTGGCTTTTTATCCCGTGTCCCCCATCAACCCTCGGGAGGTGGGGGAGCGGCTCGTGGGCCCGACCCTCCTTACCGTGGACGGAAGAGCAGACGGGTTGGCGTACCTCGACTTTTCCACTGGTTCGGTGGTCGAATCACCACCTTCGGTTGGCTGGGATCTGGCGTTCGAGAGATTCACGATTCTGGCGAATGGCGGATCGGACTTCGCGGGCGAAGGAGGGATCCGCGATCTCGGGGCCGTCTCACTCGACTCCCTGACTTCGGTTCCGACCGGCGGATATGCCGAGAACACGTCGGGCCGCGAGGTAAGCAACCCAGCCACTGCAGAGTGGTATGAGTACAGTTGGACCAGCCATATTCTCAGCCCTAAATCCAGCGTGTTTGCCGTTCGGACGGCGGATGGGCGATATGCGGCCTTCGAGGTTCTCAGCTACTACTGCCCGACCGCCCAAGCCGGCTGTACGACCATTCGATACCGATATCAGGGGGCCGGAGGTACGGACTTCAAGCCGTAGCGCCATGGCTCCCGGCCTCGACTTCGTTACAGCCCGTCGATCCGTCGCACCCTTCGTCATCGACACCCCCCTCCTGTGGGATCCGCGGCTGACAACGCAACTAGGACGGGATACCTACCTCAAGCTGGAAAATCTCCAGACCACGGGCTCTTTCAAGGTACGTGGCGCGGCCAACCGCATGGTGAATCTCACGGAGTCGGAACGCCGGCTCGGAGTCGTCGCCTGTTCGAGTGGGAACCATGGAAAGGCGGTGTCGCATGTGGCCAGAGCTTTGGGAATCAAAGCTACCATCTGCGTTCCGGAGTGGGCCGACCCCGTGAAGCGGTCCGCAATGACTGCAAATGGCGCGACGGTTGTTTTGGCCGGAAGCTCCTACGACGAGGCCGCGGAGAGGGCGGGGCGTATCGGTCGAGATGAAGGATTGACGTTCATCCACCCTTTCGACGATCCGTTGATCGCGGCGGGGCAGGGGACGCTGGGGGCCGAAATTGTGGAGGCGCTTCCGCACGTTGCGGAGATCATGGTTCCGCTATCAGGGGGCGGGTTGGCGGGGGGCGTCGCTTACGCGGCAAAAAATCTTCTCCCGTCCGTGACCATCACCGCGGTCTCGGCCGAACGGGCTGCGGTGATGTTGGCGAGCCTCGAGGCCGGCAAACCCATCGACGTACCGGAGGAACCCACGCTGGCAAGCGCCCTGGCGGGAGGGATCGGTCTCGATAACAAATTTACGTTTTCGATGGTCCGAGATGGCGTCGACAAGCATCGCACTGTCACGGAAGAGGCCATCCTCGACGCGATGGCGTACTCGCTGGAAAGGCTGCATATGGTCGTCGAGGGCGGCGGCGCGGTGGCTCTTGCGGCGGCATTTGCGACGGCCCCGTCCAGTGCCCGGACCACACGCCCCGAGCTCGGCCCTCTGGTCGTCGTGCTGAGTGGTGGCAATCTCGGGCCGGAGGGAATCGCCCGGGTGACGGATCACATTAGCCGTCACGGCTCGCGGTACTGAGACAACCCTGTCGCCGGTTGACCTACTGAGTCCTGACCAACCAGACCTGCACGTCCGAGTCCAGGGCGGCGCCCGAGGTGGTTGTGATGCGGAGGCTGTGGTTAGGAGCGCCGGATCCCCCGACGAGAAAGTACGATGTCGACGGGTCCCGGACGGTCACGGTCTCGGAAAAATTGATGAACCCGTGTTCAACCGGATGCAGCCATGCAGCCTCCGCGACTTGCTGCGACACGTCTAACAAATTCCAGGTGGACATGGAGTTGTTGGGGCTCGCACCGGGGCGGCCATCCATGTAGAGCGTGGCGGCCCAGTTGGCGAGATGGTCATCGAGCGTTCCTTGTCCCGCTAGAGCCTCCTCAAGATTGTCGAATCCCGAAAGGTCCCCGTCGATGAGCGCCTTCTGGAACACGTCCTCCCCGCCGAGCGCTGGGCCATAGAGGTCCGAGGCCCAGCGGAGGAACGACCATGTCACTCCGTACCAGAGCGGACGGCCACCGCACGGATCTTCGACGTCGTCCTCGATCCACGTACACTCCTGCGGCGTCCCCTCGACTCGGGGATCGTCCGCGGATCCGGGAAAGCCGAAGTAGAACACGAGATCGGCAAAGGCCGCAAAATACCAAGGATTTGCTTGGTCCTCCGGTGGGAAATTAAACGCGACGTTTCCCCCGAGGTTTTGGCCGGCGCCGTTCCCGAGCATCGCGTGGCCGACGACTTCCTCGGCGAGTGTTGCTTGTCCCTCGGCGACGAACGGGTCCATAAAGTTGGTCGAAACCGCTCTACGACTGGTTTGAATGATATGGGTGAACTCGTGCGCAATGATGATCGGCATGACGTTCATCCAATCGCCCACGGAGAGCACCTCACCCGAAGTGCCCGAAGGATCTGGGGCGATCGAGTAGAAGAACTCGCCCTCGTTGGTGGCCACGAAACCCGAGGCGTCGTCCCTGTCGAAAAAGTCGCAAGGATTTACGAATCCGAGCGCCTGGCCCACGGACATGGTGTCCGCGTTGATCGCCTGGGTGATGAGAATGGTAATGCGCCCATTCTCATCGATGTCCGTTGCAGCCCCGAATTCAGCGTTCTCAGTGGCAAGAATCTGATCATCGAAGAGGACGCTCAGGGCCTGAAGCGAATCATCCAACAAAGGCACAGGCGGATTATCCACGTCGACCCACCACATCGACCCAGCCGTTTTTACCCGCAACTCGGCCGTCACGGTGATTGTGCTCGCCGCGGAGCAGTCGCTCGCTCCAAGCCTCCGGACTCGGAGCTCCACCGAGTCGCCGACCATCTCGGTTCCGTTCACGACCACTCGGGAGGGAGCGCGTTGAGCGGAAAGCCCACCAAGTCCTCCGGCGGCACCCCGAACAGGGCGGATGAGATCGGTCATGAGGGCATCGTGCCCAACACGGTGGCGCCGAAGCAGCGCCGAGGCTGGGTTTTGCCCGTAAAGACCGGTTGGCAAACCCGTCCCTGATGCGGCGGCCCTCGCGGCCGCTCCTTCAGGCCTAGGAGCCAGCACGGACCCAGTAGCGATCCCGTCCACGGTGATCTCTCGGGTAGCGTTGCCGTCCCGGCCGGTGGATTGAATCCCGAGAAGATACTGTGCCGCGGTACCGTTGGTGGGAAGGTCGAGGCAGTACCTCGGCTGCCGGTAGACGACCTGGTCTCCCACGGCGAGCGAGACACTCTGGAGCGCGGGCCCGGCCGGATCCGGTGCCACAGTAGCGCTGAAGAGGTCGCTGGCCCGCCCCCCAACCGTCACCGTGAGATTCGTAGTACGAAGTGGGCCGCAGCCCTCGGGCATGGTGACCGTGAGAGACGTCTCAGAAGCCGCCGTCACCACCAAAGTCACATCATCCATCGCGACCGTGTTCAACGAGGCAGTCGGCGAAAAGTCGGTACCTGTCAGTGTCGCGGTCTGGCCCTCCACGATCGGATCGGGAGAGATACTGGTGATGTGGGGCGTGGGATCGGTCGGGGGATCGGCCTTCATGGGATTGTCTTTGCTCCCGCACGCGCTAGCGTAGCCAAGGCAAAGGAAAATTATCGAGCGGGCGATCCTTTGCATGAATTCGATTCCCCGAGGTGTCAGGCCTTCACAACGATGCACCCCTATAAAGACAACGGTCAACCAACGTGTTCCGGTCGTACGGCCTCGGCGACTAGGTCGTTTCCACGCTGTCGGGACCGACCATCACGCCCGCAGTATCGCCCACGCCAGGGCAGCCCAGCCCGCGATTAGTGCGACACCCCCCAACGGTGTGACGGCCCCGAGCCAGCGCTGCCCGGTGAGGACCAACGTGTAAAGGCTACCCGAGAACACGACGATCCCGACGATCAGCAACCATCCGGCGGCTGTCGTCGCACTGGAGGGCCATCGGGACGCGGCCCAAGCGACGGCGAAAAGTCCGAGGGCGTGGTACATCTGATATTGTGCACCCTTCTCGAATATTTCTAAATCGGCGGGGCTGAGTCGCTCGCGCAACCCATGGGCACCGAAAGCCCCTAGGATGACCCCGATCATCGCGGCAAGCGCACCGGCGACCATAAAAAAACGCTCCATGTGTCTCCCTATTTCTCCTTTTGTCGGTCTCAAGAAATGAAATCCGCCGCGCCCAACCATAGGGGCGATCGGGCCCCGCAGCCAGGTCGGCGCCCTCTGTTCTTGGGTCAGGTAGCGCCGATACACCGACCCCTGTAACCTCCCGGCATGCACCGTACAAGTATCTCAGAATCTGAGACGACCGGGGTCTCCCGAGGGGCGACCCGCCGCATCATACTAGCTGTGGGCGTCGCGCACTTCATCAATGACGGCTACTCCTCGTTTCTGAGCCCGCTTCTCCCCCGGCTGATGGAAGACTTGGGGATGTCCATCGCTCTGGCTGCGAGCCTTGCGATGACCTGGTCCCTCGCCGGCTCCCTCATCCAGCCCGCCGCGGGATACCTCGCCGATCGATACGGGCGGAAGTTTTTCGTGGTCGGCGGGCCTTTGATCTCCGCGATTTTTCTTTCGCTTATCGGACTCGCGCCGTCTGTCGAGATTTTGGCCCTTTTCTTGATCGTTGGGGGTATGGGCAGTGCGGCGTTTCATCCGCCGGGGGCCGCCCTTTCCGGGGGAGCGGGTGAGGGGAAGGGGAGTGGCGTCCGGATGTCCGGTTTTGCGTTCGGGGGTTTGTTCGGATTTGCGGTGGGGCCCTTGGCGGTGGTCGGCCTCGTGGCGGCCGTGGGCCTCCGCTCCATGTGGATCGCCATGATCCCGGCGATCCTCGTGTGCGGCGTATTATTTGTGGTGCTCCCGACGGATCGTCCCCATCCGGATGCGGCGTTGCCACCGTCGCCGAAGGAGATGTTGCGGGCGCTCCTCGGCCCACTTGGGGTGGTTTTCGGCATCAGTGCTCTGAGCGGGTTCATTCAGCGTTTGTTCATGACGCTTTCGCCGATCATTTCTTTCCAAGACGGCTCGTCCGAAGCGAATGGGGCCCTGGTTTTGAGCATCTACATGGCGGGTCAGGCTGCCGGCACTTTGGTGGGAGGCCTGCTCACGGATCGCATGGACCGAGCATACCTCCTCGCCGGACTGACGGCTCTGTCGATTCCGGCTCATCTTTTCGCGTTTTGGCTGCCCGCCGGCACCCCGTTGATGCTACTTTCGGCGTTCACAGCGGGGGGCCTCAACTTGGCGCTGATGCCGCCCGTTATCGTCCTTGCTCAGGAAATCCTTCCCGAAAGCAAAGGTGTGGGGTCGGGGATCGTCATGGGTCTCGCCTGGGCTACGGGTTCGATCGTTGTGATAGGTTTCGGCTTCCTCGCCGATGGTATCGGCCCTCGGCCAGCCGCGATCATATCACTCCCACTGCTGGTGATCGGGACGGCGTTGGCTTTCCATCCCGCCCTCCGACTGCACCGTAGGCAAGCCCACGGATAGAGATCCGACGCGGCGCCCGCTCAACGCGGCTGACCCGTTGACCCTCATTTGCCGTAAGGATACGTTTCCCAATTCTACACCGGATATGTTCACGGAGTTGAACCCACCCTATGTCCAAGCGCCAGCATCCATCGACCCGGCGTCTTCCGCAGTCGCCGGCAGAACAGGACGATGCGTTCGTCGCGGGTGTTCTTACTTTTTCCGAGTGGTCGAGCCAGCACCGACAGGCGCTGACGTTGCTCGGCATCACCGCGGTGCTTCTGGTGACCGGCGGGATCTACTACCTGAATTTTCAGCGGTCGCTGAGGATTCAGGCCGTAAACCAGCTGGAGTCGATTCACCAGATCATCTCGATTTCCGCAGTGGAGGACGCCAAGACCCAGCTCAGTTCGTTCTTGGAGTCGTTCGACGGGACGGATCAAGCTCGGGAGGCGGTCATCCTTCTCGCCCGGCTACATCTTGAGTCGGACGACGCTCCCGTAGCGATCAGCGTGTTGGAGCGCGCCGACCTCGGGCTTCGGGACCCCATCGGGATTCAAGCGAACTCTCTGTTGGCACGCGCGTACGAACACCAAGGGCGATGGCCGGAGGCGGAGGACAAGTTTCTCGAGGTGGCCGATCGGGCTGAATTCGATTTTCAGGTGCGTGTCGCCCTCGAGAGCGCGGCCCGAGTCAGGCGCCGTCTACTCGACTACGAGGGGGCTGCCGAGCTGTACGAACGGATTCTCGCAACCTTTGAGGAAGACGACCCGTCGAAGGGGCTCTATGAACTGCGACTCGCCGAGGTTCGCGAAGTCCGTCTGTAGGTCGGGTTTTCGAGGCCGGGGTTTTCGCCTGGTTCGGCACTATTTCGTAGGTAACCCAGTTGCAAGAACTCATCGTAAACTTCGTATAATATATATTATGTTAACTTGACGGCTCGGCTAGGTGCCGTGGCCCCTTCTCTTAGCGCCCCCGCTCCCGTGCGGGAGGATCCAGTGCGACCACCTCGACACGCGCTGTCCCGGAGTCGGCCATACCCAGCTTTGTGGCTGCAGTGAAGGACAAATCGATGATCCGATCCCCTACAAAAGGTCCCCGGTCGTTTACACGCAGGACCACAGCTCTCCCGTTCTCGAGGTTCGTAACCCTCACATACGTTGGAAGTGGCAAGCTCTTGTGGGCCGCGGTCATGAGGTACATGTCGTAGATATCGCCTGAGGAAGTCGTCCTTCCTTGAAAATAACCACCGTACCACGATGCGATTCCTTCCTCGTGGTAACCCTCACTCGTGTTCAACACTCGATACGTGACGCCGTCGATCTCATACGTTTCGGGATTACCCGATCGTGCCTTGAGCTCTTGTCTCGGAACCGCATCCTCGATTCTATCGAAATCGATCCCATCCACGGACGTTAACCCGGGCCCCGGCGCCCCCACACCAAGGGGCGTACACCCTTGGACAACAGCAACCATAAGACCACATATAATAATCTGTAAGTAACCGTGAGTATTCATGTTAGTGTGCATTATCTCATGTACTGTGTAAGAACAGCGAGGCCCTAGATAGGAAGCCCTTCTTCCCGCGCGTCCCGACGCCTCGGCCCTTGGGGAGTGTCCCTGCCCAACATGGGGGGATCAAGGCTTCCGAGCCAGAAGCGCGATCCGGCGCCTCAGAATTGGGACCAACCCCTGAAGTGCGCGTTCAATCGAGCGCAGGCCGACGACATGACTTTCCGCATAGTATGCCCGCTCCAACACGAATCCCTCATCGCGAACCAACCCTTTTAGGCGATCCATCGACTTGTAATCGACGTGACTCACATCACGACTAAGAAGAATGTTTCGGCCTTTGAGCATCTCCAAGACGTGCCCTCGATGGGGAGTCCAGAGGCTGAGGCGTCCCCCGCTTTTCAGGACTCGGAAGGCCTCAGCAACAACAGCGCTGGAGTCCTCGGGATAGAGGTGCTCAACGAGATCCGCGGCGATCACCAGGTCGAAGGTTTCGCCGTCCAGGCCCGTTTCACGGGCGTCCGCACATAAGAATGACACCCCGTCGATCGTGTTGTATGTCGATCGAGCCTCACATAGATCGATGCTCTTCTGACTGAAGTCCACCCCCACCATTTCTGCAACCCGTGGACCCAAAGCCCAACAAAACGTGCCCCATCCGCACCCGAGATCCAGCACACGTTCCCCAGGTTCGGGGTTGTAGATTTGAAGCACTTTTTCGACGCGGTATCGCTGGAACGGACTCTCGAGATCCTGGAGATGTTCGGTCCCTCCGTCGAAGTAATCGCTCCTATCGTAAAACTCGCGACCGATTCTTTCCTCGGTCATCGTGCCAAGACCATACGAAGGGCGTTTTCGATCCGGTGTGTGACCTCGCCACGGGCCCGCTCTCGATCGGCTCGATCGTCATGCCTCCCCAGGTGAATGGGCGCCCCGTACCGGATGGTGACCGGCGCGCGACCCACGCCCACTTTCCACCAATTCATGTCCCCCCACCGCGGCGCGACCTCGTAGGTCCCCACGATTCCACAGGGGATCACGGGCACGCCCCCCTTCAACAGGACCCCGATCGAGCCGCGCCTCAGCGGCTGTAACGTGCCGTCCCAGGATCGCTCCCCTTCGGGGAATACACCAACCCCGCGTCCCCTCTGGAGCATGCGGAGCACCACCCGCACGGCCTGTGGGTCGATCTGGTAGCAACGTGTCGGAAGTGCCCCCACTTTCGGCGCGAGCCACGCCATGAACCGTGTCCTAAATACCGAGCTTTTGGCCAAGGTGTAGACGAGGCGAGGGCAAAACGTGTGCAGGAGCAGAGAATCCAAATGGCTTTGATGGCTGAGAACCACGAAGAATGGCCCCTTTTTCGGGACGTTCCCTTCCCCCTCGAAACGAATCTTCATCCGAGCCCGAAAGTAGAGGCTCATGATCCAACGCAGCACTCTATAGGTAGGATCGCTCATCGCGTTGGATTGCTCATTAGGCTGGATCGCTCATCGCCGGCGGTCATCGCACTGGATCGGCGGTCACGTGGTCTCGCTCGGCATCCGTCGTCATCCGTCACGCGTCGTCACTAGGCGGGGCTTAAATTCCACAATCGTCTCCCCGCGGTCGGCGTGGAAACGCTCTAGTGACAGACAAAGGAGTTGTTCCCAACGCCTCGGGGAGTCCTCGAGGAACTCGAATTGGTGCATACGGCTCCCCTCCAGTGTGATCTGAACGGCCCGTGAACTGATCTGGACTCCCCGAATATCGTCCAGAGAACGAAAACAAATCTCTGTGCCCTCGTCAGGCTTGAAGCATAACGTCCCACCGTCGAGCTTCAGCAGACCGGTCCCCTTCCATGAAGTTTTTTCTGAAAAACCGAGAACTTCTCCTCGCGATCGAATGACGTCGTGCCCCTCCACCCTACCCAAAGCGATTTTCGCCTCGCGGAAGAGGGACTCTCCGTGCTTGTCCGTGACGAGACTCGGCCCACCCAAGTTCTTAAGAGCCAAAAGAAGGTGGTTCGCGCTCGTCTCCTCGGGCGGCCCACCCGGAGGGCGTACGACGATGATCGCACCCCTACCCCGCTCGAACTTGGTCCCGCAGGCGAGGCACTCGGCCCTTCCTTTGTGACCGCTTAAGGGGTCGTGGCCACATCGCGGGCAGCGGTAGAGCCTGTGGTGGATCGGCATGAGTCCCTAGAGACGCCCAAACACATCGAGAAGTCTCAGCTTCCACACCTTCCATATCGCTTCGCGAACGATCTTTTTCGACATTTTGGACTCGCCCGATTCCCGTTCCTCGAACACGATCGGAATCTCCGCAAGAGTAAAGCCCTTACGCCACGCCCGTAACTTGAGTTCGATCTGAAAGGTGTACCCGTTGGACTCGACTCGTTCGAAGTCCAAGCCCTCGAGCACCTCTCGCCGCCAGCAATTGAAGCCGCCCGTTGCGTCCCATACGGGTATGCGTGTCACGACGCGGGCATACAGACTACCGAAGTAGCTGACGAGCAGGCGGCCCATCGGCCAATTGATCACGGTGACACGGCCATCGAGGTAGCGAGATCCGAGAACCACATCGAACTCCCTGGCCTTTTCGATGAAGTTCGGTAAGGCGCTCGGACGGTGCGAAAAATCCGCGTCCATTTCAAAAAAAAGCTCATAGTCACGCGCCAGCCCCCACCGAAACCCCTCCAAATAAGCTCCTCCGAGCCCCTGCTTTCCAGATCGGTGAATCACGTGCACACGATCGAGGTCCCGGCTGAGGACATCCGCCAAGTCACCCGTGCCGTCTGGAGAGTCGTCGTCGACCACGAGGACGTCGATGCGCGGATCCTGCTCGAGGATGCGCGGGACGATGCGGAGGAGGTTGTCCGCCTCGTTGTACGTGGGCACGATGACCACAAACCGTTCGCAACCCACGTTCACGACCTGTGCTCCTCGTCTTCCTGTGGCGGACGCGCGCTCAGGGCCAGAAGCCCAGCCGGGATCAGCTCGACGGCGGTGGTCCAAAGCCGAGCGACGACAGCGAGTAGGACGGCGACCTCTCTGGCCATGATCGGCTGTAACAAAACCACCAAGACCCCCTCTCGAATCCCCGCTCCGGCTGGTGCAAAAATCGCGATATATCCGGCCACGTAAGCGGCTGCGAAAGCGGGACCGACTTGCAAGAACGCCCGCCACTCCCCAAAGCTCAGGTAAAGTAGCCAAAAAGCCGTCGTGTAGATCCCCCAATTAATCACGTAGAGGGTCAACCATCGCAGTCCTGCGTTCCCGCTTCCAAGACCGTCGCCCGGTGCATCCGTCCTCGTGAGCCGAAACCAGATCGCCACCACGTGGTGAAAAAACCTCGGTACGATGACCACAAGGGTGGCGGTCAGAGCCGCTCCGACACCCACGATCCTCGCGCCCCAACCCATGGGTCCGAAAACGTCGCTCGCCCCAAAAATCACACCGATCCCCACGAGCGCAGCGCCCAAGAGTGCAACTCCTTGTCCGAGGATCGCTGCGCCGGTGGCCACACCAGTCGGAACCCCCTCGCGTTTGGCCAGATACGCGAGTCCCGCGATCTGCCAAACTTTTCCTGGCACGTAACGTCCCAAATTCGCGACCATAAAAACGCGAACGGTCGTCCAAAACGGCAGTGAGGGCCCGCCCAAGTCCTGGACCAGTCGACCCCAAAGTAAGGCCGACCACACGTAACCCACAGCCAGCACAAAACACGATGACAGGAAAAGGGCCGGCCGAGGACGCCACGCCCCGGCATCGACCTCCCGGAGAAGCGCGAAGTCCACGCCGACGTGATTAAAAATGAACCAGGTAACCGTTACGGTGAGGCCGGCCTTGAATACGGGTACGCCGTACTTCCTCACTCGACCCCTGGCTCGGCGCTACCCGACCCCAGCTCCGCGCGACGCTCCCGTTGCTCTGGCCTCCGTCGGCCAAGCCCCCAATCCAGGCCGATGAGGCCAACCGCAAGCACCAGGCTGACCAGGCTGAGCCGAAGACTCCATCCGAGTTCGTCCGACTCATAGTAGAACTCGACGGTGTGCTCACCCGTCGTTATTGGCACCGCTCGTAGTGAGTGATTCGCCCGCAACACCGGCACGTCGACATCCCCAACCCGCGCCTTCCATGCCGGGAACCAGTTGTCAGCCACCACCAAGAGGGCGGGCCGATCCGCGGTGACTCGGAGCGTCATATTGTTGTTGTTCCGTTCGATCCACTCGACTTGTCCTACCACGTCGCCACCCGTGAGTTCGATCGGCGGCGGCTCGGACAACACGACTTGTCGAGCGGGTTCGAAGTCACCGGAAAGCATGTGCGCGACGGCTCGATCGTCCGGCAAAACCACAACGTCGGACACCAATCGAGCCCGCGGAAGATCCGGGAACCGGTATACCGATTCGTAGGGCGTCCCTTGGATCGTCGTCTGACTCAACAATCGGAGGTTATCAGTGATGTCGGCGGGCAAGTCCTGGTCGGTTGGTGCCCCGATCTGATCCGGCCAGAGCACGTATCGTACGTTGAGCAACCGAAGAACGTTTGCGCTGGTGATCAAGTTCAAGGGGAGTTGACTTCCCTCCATGCCGATCAGTTCCCGATAACGCCCGAGATCGTTCGGATGATGTCCCGCGGCCAGTTCGAGTCCGAACATGCCGAGGCGGACGTCTTGCCCGTTCAGCCCTTTCAGAGAGAACACACGAAAAGGATCCTCTTCGCGCTGCCGCTCCAACAGAAAGTCGATGTTGGGGTCGGGCGCCCGAAAAGCGGTGAAGTCCTGAGTCTGAATGAACGGCATGTCGACACGGATCAAATCCAGCGAGACGAGCGAGCCCAATGCGACCACGGCCCAGATCGGCGTGAGCCGGGCCGTTCGAAGCCCCGCGGCGATACCCGCCGTCGCAACGGAGAAGAGGGCCGCTATGATGAACCCACGCGTGATGAACGGTTCATTTTGGACCAACCCCTGCACCGCCTGGGCGGGCATGTCCCGATATACGATCGAGCTCCATAGCGAACTCAGCGCGCCCGAAGCTGCGAGCACAAACCCCAGGATAACCAACCCGGATGCGAGCCACAGGAAACGCCCCGGCCGGGTCCAGTCCGCCTCGCTTCCTTCAGCCTCGAGGTCCAAGAGGCGCTCGACCCCGAACGCCATCAAGGTCACGGCCGCGAAACCGAACAAGAAGATGGCGAGCGAAGGCGCCCGAAACAGCTCCATACCTGGTACGACTTCATAGAAGAACCGCCACACCGGCGTGTGGCTCCCCACGCTGAACAGGAGCGCAACCCCACCGAGGCCCACAAAAAAGAGTCTCAACGACCGTCGGGCCCCTCCGAAAAAAGACACACCCGCCAAAAGTAAGACGACGATGCCCACGTATTCGTGGTTTCCCTTGAAGGGATTCCTTCCCCAGTAGGTCCCTCTTGTCCAATCGGCGTTGGCATTGCTTACCCCCACGAACTCAGGGACCGCCAGCGCCACCACTTCCTCCGGATGCAGTGCCCACGAACTCGCGTACGCCCTCGATTCTTCGGGGCTCGCCTCGGTCGTTGTCGCCGCTCGGCGTGAGTGCTCCACCACGTAGGAAGCGGCTGGAAGGAACTGCACGGCCGCGATCCCGGCGCCGAGCACCGCGGCGGCGACGTAGACGGCGAACCGGGTGACAGCGGCACGCCGAGTGCGCGAGTTCGGGCCGGCTGTACGCGGCGCCTCGATCTTCGGGGCACCGCCCCACCCAGTGTCGTCGGCCTCACCCCCGAACCACATCAAGACGGTGCGGAAGACGACGTAAGTGCCCACGCCACCGAAGAGAAAGTAGGCCATTTGAAAGTGAGTCGTGAGCATGATCGCACCGACCACCAGCGACACGAGCGCGATCGATCGCCCCCCGCCTCGGACGAGGAACGATTCGGTGACCCAGAAGAGGAGCGGGGTCAGGGCGATCACGAAGATTTTGCCGTCTTGTCCACCTTGAACGAGGCTGACCATGAATGGAGCCAAACCGTACGCCAGTCCACCCAGCAACGCTGAGAATTTCGACAATCCGAAACGGCGGATCCAACCGTACATAAAGACAGCTGCGAGGAAGACGTGGAGCACAAGCTTCCACCCCAAAGCACGATGCGGATCCAGGAGAAGGAGAAGAAGCGCGCTCGGCGGGTAAAGCGAATCCCCACCCGCGAGAGACTCTACGAAGGGTGTCCCGCCCAAGATGATGGGATTCCAGAGGGGAAAAGCGCCGCTGGACATTGCGTTCGCGTAGAATTCCCGCGCCATGTATCCGAGCGCCAAAGTATCGGAGCCGAATAACATGTCGCGTGAAAACACGAACTCACGGAAAAGAAAAAGCGCGACCATGCCGTATAGGGCCGGCGGAAGCCATGAAGGTATCGTACGCTCCGGCCCGGAGGCCTGTGTTGGCGCGACACGTTTGGGCTTTTCGGGCACCTTCTTCTTGGTCACTACTGTTCCGTTGTCAAAGTTTGCTACTGACCAGACCCTGATACACTTCCAGATGCCGGTCAACCAGGCGAGCGTTGCTCCATCGCTCCACGACCCTCGAACGCGCCACCGTACCCAGCGCTCGGAGGTCGTCTCGCTGCAGGAGCGACGTCACCGCAGCCGCCAAGGCTGTAGGGTTGCCCGCCTCGAAGAGCGCCCCCACCTCGCCGTCGACGATCTCAGGGAGACCGCCAACCTCCGATGCCGCCACCGGCAACTCGCACGCCATCGATTCGAGAGCCGCTACCGACGTGGCCTCCATTAGAGAGGGGAAAACAGCCAACTCCGCAGAACTTAACAGTCCCGGCATCTCGTCGTGTCTACGCGCTCCTAAAAACTGAACACGCTCGCCGAGCGCCAAACTCGTTGCCAAAGCTTCGAGCTTTTGTCGCTCCGGTCCGTCGCCGACGACCACGGCCTCGACATCCACCTTCTCCGCGATCAGTGGCATCGCCCGCAGAAACAACTCGACACCATTCTTTTCGAAAAGCCGTCGCGGCACAACGATTCGTCGCCGCGTCGCGGTGGGAAGCGAGGGCTCGCAGCGACGAAAAACGTCCGTCTCCACTCCGTTCGTCATCGCCTCCACTGAAACGCCGGGTGCGAGCCCCTCCGCCACATCCGCGATCTCAGCACTCGCGGCGAGGTTGAAGTCCGACCAGCCAAGAAGGCGCCGAAAGATAGGCTTCCAGAAAGGACTGTCCGCTCGTTTGAGAAAGTGCGACGTATGCCACGTCGATACCAACGGAACTCCGTGCGCCCGCTTGGCAACCACTCCGGGCAACACCGACTGAAAGGCCTGAGCATGAATCACGTCCGCATTGCGGGCGATCCGAGCCAGCCTCGGTATCGACGCTCCCCCGTGTACCGTCCATCCGAGCGGACTACGTGTCGGAAGCCAGGTCCGCCAAACGTCGATCCCGTCCATGACCTCGTGAGCGGGCAGCCCCGGTTTCGAGCGCGACGTGACGACCGAGACTCGACACCCCTTTTTTACGAGACCTCGGCAAAGGTAGTAGACATGGCTTTCCAGACCGCCGACTTCCGGAGGGAAGTAGAGGCAGTGCATCGCCACGTTCACGGGCCCGCCCAATCCTCGGTCGTTCGCGGTCCGCCAGTGAGCACCGACGACACGATGTCCGCGATTCGCTCCCCTGCCCTACCGTCACCGTATGGATTCACCGATGAGGTGGACCACACTTGATCCCTCGCGAGGATTCGGCCTCCCTCCTCCAAAATTTTCTTGGGGTCGGTTCCGACCAAAATGGCCACACCGGCGGCGACGCCCTCCGGGCGTTCCGTGACATCCCTGAGGACGAGGACCGGGGTGCCGAACGTCGGGGCCTCTTCCTGGATGCCCCCGGAGTCGGTAAGAATCAAATGGGCACCCTGGATCGCCCAAATCAGGTCTGGATAGTCCAACGGTTCGACCAGATCGATACGAGGATGGTCGCTCAGCAGTTCGCGGGCCGGCTCGACCACGTTGGGATTCGGATGAACGGGATAGAGGAGGCGCACATCCTCGTTGTCGTCGACCAACTCTCGGACGGCGCTGAAGACGTCGCGAAGTGGCTGCCCGAAAGACTCCCTGCGGTGCGCCGTCAGCAGTACGAGGCGGCTTCCTTCGTCGTCTAAGATCGACCTCAGGACGGGCGATTGCACCGCCTCCGCCAGGCGAGCCATGCGCGTCAGGGAATCCACAACCGTATTCCCCGTCACGTGGACTTGTGACGCATCCACCCCTTCGGCCAGGAGCCGGTCCGCGGCCGCCCGAGTCGGCGCAAAGTGTAGGTCGGTCAGGACATCCGTAAGACGCCTGAACATTTCCTCGGGAAACGGAGCCCACTTGTCGCCGGAGCGCAGTCCAGCCTCTACGTGACCCACCTGAACTTTTTCGAAAAAAGCCACGAGGGACGAAAAGAAGACGGTAGCCGTGTCGCCTTGAGCGAGAAGCAAGTGGGGCCGATAGTCCCGCACCACCGCCCCCAGCCCCTCAAGGCACCCTTGAGCAACGTCGCAGAGGCTCTGGCCCTCTTTCATGATCCCCAAATCGAAGTCGGGGTGGAGGCCCAAGGCGTCGAGAATCTGATCAACCAGATCACCGTGTTGGCCCGTGAGCAGCAAGCGACTGTCCAGGCCCGGCGCGCGCTTCAGCGCTGCCACCACCGGTGCCATCTTGATGGCCTCCGGTCGGGTTCCCACGACCACCAGGACTCGCGGTGTAGAAGCCTCGGGAGTTGTCAACGATCCCCGCGCCGGAGTGAGTCGACCTCTTCCCTCAATTGGGCGATCATCTCCGCTAAGAGTCCGAATCCGATCAAGAGGAAGCCGACGGTCTCGAGAAGAATCACCAAGTAAAGAAGCGGCCTAAACCCAAAGCCCTCCACGAAGCGAAGGTAGAACGCCACCACGCCCACGATCATCCCAAGCGCGACCAACGCCATTCCACTGAAACCGAATAGGATCAAAGGTTTGCGAGAAAACAAGAGCAAGAACCACACAGACATCAAGTCCACCAGGCCCACCCCGATTCGAAACAGGCCGGTGTACTTGGAAACGCCAGCGCGGCGAGGATGAAGGTCGATATCGATCTCACTCACCGAATAACCGCGCGCATGCGCCAGAACGACGAAAAAGCGATGCCAATCGTGTCTGAGCGACAGTTCATCAAGAACCTTCTTCCGAAACCCCTTCATCGAGTTCAGGTCCGAAACCGGCACGCGGAAAATCCGTCGGCTCAGCGCATTGTAGAACGAGGAGACCACCCCCTTATCATAGGCTCCGACCTTACGCCCGGTTACGATGTCCCAGCCGGCGTGGAGTTGTTCGAGAAAGCGCGGAATCTCATCGGGAAGGTGTTGGAGATCGGCGTCGAACAGAACGAGGTAGGTGGCCTCGGTGGACCGGGCCGCGGTGATCATCGCTTCGGTCTTACCGAGGTTTATCGGATGACGCACGACGCTCAGCAAAGGCCAGCCGACCGCCTCCTTCTCGGCTAGATCAGCGGTTCCGTCGGTCGAGCCGTCATCCACGAGAATGATCTGACCGCTCAACTGGTGGCGTTCGAACGCGGCCCGCAGTTCGGCGATCAAAGCCGGGACGACGGGAGCCTCGTTGAAGGCGGGGATGACGACCGCAAAGTCACGGCGAGCGTCGTCGGTCAGGTTCACGGCAGTCTCACGTGCGCGAGCCGACACCCCGTAAGACCCGCTTGCGCATACGGGCGGGGAGGATGCCGAGCTGATCTCGATACTTGGCGACTGTCCTTCGCGCGATCTTGACTCCATCCGTTTTAAGGAGTTCAACGAGTTTTTGATCCGTGAGAGGCTTATGGACGTCTTCACCGGCGACCAACTTTTCGATCTTGTCTCTGACGCTCCTCGCCGAAATATCCTCTCCGCTGGTCGTTCGCAAGCCACTCGAGAAGAAATACTTCAACGAAAAGACTCCGCGCGGAGTCTGCACGAATTTTTCATTCGTGACTCTCGACACGGTGGACTCATGCATTTCGATATGCTCGGCCACTTCCCGGAGAGTCAGCGGTTTCAAATGCTGCACACCATGCTCGAAGAACTCGCGCTGCCGGTCGACGATGAAGGCCATCACTTTCAACATCGTCTGACGCCTCTGCTCGATCGCCTGAATGATCCAGTTCGCCGAGTTTAGCTTTCTCGACACGAACTCTTTGTTTTCGCCTTGGAACAGCTTCTTGTTTTGGGCCAAGATCTGATAAGAGCGGGCAAGCCTGATCCGTGGCAGGCTCGTGTCGTTTACAAAAACCATATACTCGCCGTCGATTTTTTCGACGATGAGGTCGGGAACAATGTAGCGCTCGGGATCTGCCGAGTACTTCATTCCTGGTTTAGGATCGAGCTTGGCGATTTCGTCGGCCGCGCTTTGTACGTCGAGAGGCTTGAGGTTCAACTCTCTCGCCACATCGGCCCAGCGGTGGCCCACCAGATCGTCGAAGTGGCTCTCCGCGATCCGATAAGTGAGGGAATCGGCCCTGTCTCGTATCCGAAGTTGGATCAGGATCGACTCGCGAAGATCCCGCGCCGCGACGCCCGCCGGATCGAACGTCTGAACGTTCTTGAGCATCGCTTCCGCCTCGGCCAGATCATACGGCTCGAACAACCAGTCCAACTCGGCCTGAGACTCCCGCGGATCTTCAAGAGCGTCGATCTCTTTCTGGACGATTACCCGCTCCTCGTCCAACCACTCGTTTGCCCCGATCACGACGTCTTCGAGCTGGCACGTCAACGTACCGGTGTCGTTTACATTGCCGATGATCTCTTCTCCGAGACGGACCTCACGCACGCTCAGGTTGATAAGCATGAGTTGGCTGGAGAGGTGATCCCGAAGATCCGTCGTCGCCACCGCGGCGCGCTGATACATCTCCGTCGGCTCGTACTCTTCCCGGCGCCCGCCTACGTCGAAACCGTCGAGGAGGATACCCTCCCAGTCGATCTCGTCGTCGGGCGGATCGTCTTTGCCTTCTTCCTTAAGTTCAATGTCGTTTTCGACGTCCGCCTCGGTCATCTCGAGGAACGGATTCTCCTCCAACTCGGTCTTGAGATGCTGCTGGAGGTCGAGCAGCGGCATATAAAGCAACTCCATCGCCTGATATAGGCGTGGGTTGATCTTCGTCTCCTGACGGAGGTGCTGGCTCTGGTAGAGCTTTGTACTGAATCCGCTCATTAAGTCTTCAGTTGCCCTGAACTCCCGCCTGCTTGGTTTACGCCGCGCTCCGCAACCTCAACACCCGAAGGCCTCTCGAACCGGCGCCTCATTCTTTCGGTCAGCGAGGGGCCCAAATAGATCTCGGCCACCTCGTCGTCCCACACCAACTCGGAAACGGTCCCGCTGATACGAATCTGACCCTCATACATAATGTATGCCCGATCGACGATCTCCAGGGTTTGTTCTACGTTGTGGTCCGAAATGATGATGCCGATTCTTCGTCCTTTCAGGGAAGCCACGATGTCTTGGATGTCGTTGACCGCGATCGGGTCGATGCCGGCGAAGGGCTCGTCGAGAAGCATGAATTTGGGCCGTTGCACGAGCGCGCGTGTGATCTCCAGACGTCGTCGTTCCCCTCCCGACAGCGAATACGCCTTGTTCCGCCTTAGATGTTCGAGCGAAAGCTCCGCGAGCAATTCCTCGAGCCGGACCGCTTCTTCGGCCTTGGGCAGGTTTAGCGTTTCCAGAATCGCCTTCACGTTTTGTTCTACGGTCAGCTTACGAAAGACGGACGGCTCCTGAGCCAAATAGCCCACGCCCTTGCGAGCTCGCCGATACATGGGAACATCCGTCAAAGGCTCTTTGTCGAGAAACACCCGTCCGCGGTCCGGCGGAATCAAGCCGACCATCATGTAAAAGGTGGTGGTCTTCCCCGCCCCATTGGGCCCGAGTAAGCCGACGATCTCACCTTGACTGACTGAGATTGCGATGTCGTCCACCACCCGCCGCTTACGATAGATTTTCGTGAGGCCCTCACCCCAGAGTCGGCTGGTCTTGTCCAGAGGTGGGTCTTCAGAAGCCCGGTCGCTCACCGTGCGCCGTCTCCACCGGGCGGCCCGCTGTCGACCACCGGAGGTGAGCCATCCGCCTGGGACGGCGGCGGTCTCCCACCAGCGTCCATCTCCGGGGGCGGTGCGGTCGATGGACCCCTCGGCTGCAAGTAGACACCCCTAGGGTTGTCCACTTCCATGCGATCGACCTCCCCGTCCCTCATGAATAGGCGCACTTCATCGCCAACGACGTAGTTGAGTTCGAGCGACCCGACTCCGCTCGAGCCGGCCGGCGCGGAGTCGGGGGTCGAGCGATAGAAGCTGCGGGCCTCGCCCGTCGCCACAAGCATGTCCAATAGGCGGTCAATGGATTCAGCCGTCCCTGAGCTGTCCGACTCCACGCTGATGGAGTCGATCGGGGTCGATCCAAAAGTCGCGGTAATGGTGTCCCCTTCGATCCAGTCCGACCGGATCAACTCATCCGTGTTTTCCGTGTTCAGCGAGTCTCTGGCGGTCGACACGCCGCGTGCAGCCCCCGTGGCAACTACCCGGTCCAATCCACCCCCGAGCAAGTCCGCCTCGATCGAGTCACCCGTTATGCGAAAGTCCTCCGCAAAGGCTATGGGCTGGGTAGGCGGGGTCAATACGATGGATGTGTCCGCTCCGATGACCCTCGGAGGCGGATCCTCGTCTACCGGACGTTGCACAGCAAATACGCGTTCCAACGCTTCGTTTGCGAACGCGAGGCGTATCACTGGCCCCCGCATGTCGACGTCATCCGTCAACAGCTGGGCACGGCCTCGTGATTCCATTTCATCGATTTGATCGTTGGGCACGCTCATGGTGATCGTGTCTCCCCGAAGGTCCAACCGATCGGCGGCTATGGTGTCGCCAGAAAGAACACGGGCATTGTTGAAAAGCGTCACCCAACCGATGTCCTGTTGAAATTCAACCGAGTCGCCGTAGGACTGCAAGGATTCGTGCGTGATCTCAACCTGTCCCCGCGCCTGGAATAGGCGATCGCCCACCAGCCGGATTAGGTTCGCATCCACCTCGTACGGTGAGGCGGATTTCAAGTTTTCCGGTTCGCCGGAGTCCCCGGTGGCCATCGAGTCGAGACCCACTTTGGGAACGAGACGTGCGTGAGGCCGGCCCTCACGGACCGTCACCTCTTCCTCCGCTCGATCGACGGTTTCTTCGAGTATCACGAGGTCCTCTCCCGACACCCAGGAGCCGTCCTCGAGGTTGGTCAGCAATACCGACCCTTGAGCTTGGAGGCGGTTCACACGACTGAAGTACTGGGCCCGGTCGGCGTGCAACTCCCTTCGTTGCTCGCGAAAAATCACTCGACCGAAGAGCTGCATGAATGCCGTCGCTTCGAAGATGACGGAGCTGTCGGCTTGGATGCTCGTACCGTCGGCGCACTCGAAACGCGGACCCGAGACGTACGTGACGCGCGCCTGATTCGTCTGGTTCGAGACGAGCCCGTCGGAAGTCACGAGATCACAAGAACGCTGTCCAACCGCGTCCGTCGCCGTGAATAGAAGTGCGAGCCCCAACGGGAGGAGGCGACGGGCCCAGCGGAGCATCAGAAGCGGACCGCCCCCCCCATTGTGCGCGCGTTGAGGATACGGACGTTCTCAAAGCCCAGATCCGACGTGAAGCCCGTGCCCTCCACCACGTCGTCACCATCGTACATGATGGAAGCTGAATCACTTCGGATCATATCCTGGTCCGGCATATACCGTAGCTCGTAGCTCTCGATTCTTTTTCCATCCGCTAGGATGAGCAGCACGGCATTTCCTTCAGCGAGCAGTTCGTTCGAGGTCGTGTTCATTCTGCCCCGGTCTGAGGTCACGAGCGCCTTCTCCGTGCCGAGTTCCTCATTGTACGCCGTCAGCGTGACGTTTCCTCGGAGCAGCACGATCGTCGAGTCTTGAAAAACGTGGGCGGTGTCGGCCTCCATGACGGCCTCCCGAATACCGTCGCGAGAAACGTTGTGCTTAAGCCCGAACATGATGTAGTCGGCTTCCGAGGCCGCGAACTCTGGGTCCACGACGGTCCTCGGAGGCCCATCGCTGCAGCCCGCAAGCAGGAGTCCACCCACCAGCAGACGCGCCCATAAGCGTTTACCAGTAGACACTAGTACGCTCTCGATTTCATGAATTCATGCAGATGTGTCGGTGCGGGGGTAAAAAGAAAGGAAAGCCCCTCCCCAATCCTCATCCGTTCTACCCGAGCAGTAAAGGTTCGTCCCCGAGAACCGCCATCTTTCCGCGTGGTCCAAACGATCACCCTCGGCTGCGAGCTTCGCAATATTCGCGGACCAACCGGTCCCACTCCCCCCGCGCCGTCAGAAGCGCCTCGACGAATTGCCTGACGGCGCCGTGTCCCCCCTTGGCCTCTGTGATCCAACGAGACACCGCTTTGACCTCGGCAACAGCGTCTGAGACGGCTACCGGCAGAGCGACACGCTCCAGAATTGGAAGATCCGCGAGGTCATCCGCGACCATCGCGGCCTCGCCCCATCCGAAACCGCGGTCATTCAGGAGCTTCTGCACAATCGGTAGCTTCTTGGCACCGGGATCCTGGTGGCATTCGTCGATCCCGAGTTCCTTCGCGCGCAGCGCTGTGGCTTGCGAGACCCGGCCCGAAACGATCGCCACCTCGATCCCGGCCCAGCGGAGCATTTTGATCCCTAAACCATCGCGGACATCGAAACGTTTGAATTCGATCAGGCTTTGATCGGGCGCGCCGCCGATGTAGATGCCGCCGTCCGTCAGCACTCCATCCACGTCGAGAACCACAAGCCGCATACGAGCGGCCACATCGGGATCGATGTCCACGGAGGTAACGGGCACCTCAACCAGTCGCAGCGGGGACGACCGCGTGTTCGTCGAATCCGGCCCCTGAGCCAGGAGGGCGGGCAGACTCGCCGAGGGCAGCGCGAATGGCCATGACACGGTGGAGGAGGGGCTCGAGGTGGTCCAAAGGGATCATGGTGGCACCGTCGGACGGAGCACCAACCGGGTCCGGATGAACCTCGAGAAATAGCCCGTCACAGCCAGCCGCGACCGCCGCATATACCAGAGGCGCCACAAACTGCGGATCGCCCCCACTCGATCCGGACGCTCGGCCCGGCCTCTGGACCGAGTGCGTGCCGTCGAAGAGGACCGGGACCTTGCATGCCGTGCTCATGCGCCGGAAGGAACGCATGTCCACGATGAAATCTTGGTATCCGAAGAAGGTACCCCGCTCGGTCACTGCCACACTGTCCGCCCCCGCCTCCCGGGCTTTCTCGACGGCACCGGCCATGTCCTCCGGGCTCATCCACTGACCCTTCTTGATGTTGACGATCTTTCCCGTCGCACCCACCGCACGGAGTAAGTCGGTTTGGCGGCAAAGAAAAGCCGGGACCTGGAGCATGTCGGCAACACCGGCCGCCGCTGCCGCCTGACTCACTTCGTGCACGTCCGTCAGAATTGGCAGCCCGGTTTCGTTCTTCACGCGCCTCAGCTGCTCGAGTCCCCTCTCGAGGCCGGGGCCTCGGGGCGATCGGGCCTTCGATCGGTTGGCTTTGTCGAAGGAGGCTTTAAAGACCACAGGGATTTTTATTTCGGCCGAAAGCGCAGCCAGGCGGCTGCCAATCTCGACGTTGAGGCCATCGTCCTCGAGAACACACGGGCCGGCAATCAAAGTGAAGCGGTCGAGCATTACTCTGTAGCGCCGACGGCTGCCTCGGTGGGAGAATCCTTGGCGTGGGCCGCGGCGGCCCCGATGAAGGAGGCGAAGAGAGGGTGCGGACGGGTCGGGCGACTCTTGAGCTCGGGGTGGAATTGGCACGCGACGAACCACGGATGATCGGAAAGCTCGATCATCTCCACGAGACCCTGGTCCGGGGACGTCCCCGACATCATCAATCCCTGCTCCTCGAGCAACTCCCGATACTCGTTGTTGACTTCGTAGCGGTGTCGATGCCGCTCCTTGATCTCTCGCTCGGCGTAGACCTGCTCGACACGAGATCCTTCTCGAAGTGAAGCAGCGTACGCACCTAAGCGCATGGTGCCCCCTTTTGTCGTAACCTGCTGCTGAGAGTCCATGAGGCAGATCACCGGATCCGTAGTGTTCGGATCGAATTCCACCGAGTTCGCGCCGGCGCGACCGCATACGTTCCGGGCGAATTCAATGATGGCGCACTGCAAGCCGAGGCAGATCCCGAAGAACGGGAGTCCGTTCTCACGAGCCCATTCGATCGCCATGAGCATGCCCTCGATGCCACGATCTCCAAAACCGCCGGGGATCAGTAGCCCATCGAAACCCTCGAAGTGGTGATCCAGCGTTCCGGCCTCGTAATTCTCTGAAGATACCCAATCGATCTCCACCCTCACGTCATTCGCGATCCCGCCGTGAATCAGTCCCTGTTGGACCGACTTATAGGAATCGACCAAATCCGTGTACTTGCCCACGACGGCGATACGAACCGTGCCAGCGGTAGGATTTTTGACGCACTCCACGATCCGGCTCCATTCCGCCAGATCGGTGGGCGGCGCTTCGATCTCGAGGAGCTCGAGCACGACATCATCTAGGCGCTGACGTCGAAGGTCGAGCGGCACTTCGTAGATCGTATCGACATCGCGAGCCTCGATCACACCCTCGAAGGGCACGTTGGTGAAGAGCGCGATTTTTTTCCGCGTGCCTTCGTCCAGCGCGCGCTCGGACCGACAGATGAGCACGTCCGGCTGGATTCCGATCTCCATCAACTCACGCACCGAATGTTGCGTCGGCTTCGTCTTCAATTCGCCCACCGCGGCGATGTATGGTACCAGGGTCAAGTGAAGAAAGATCGCGTTCTCTCTCCCCTCGTCCTGCCGGAACTGTCGGATGGCCTCCAAGAAGGGGAGGCTTTCGATGTCGCCGACCGTGCCTCCGATCTCCGTGATCACGATGTCGTGCCCGGGCGCGAGTCTGCGAATGCGCCGCTTGATTTCATCGGTTACGTGTGGGATGACCTGAACCGTAGCACCCAGGTAGTCGCCACGCCGCTCCTTTGCGATCACCGCTTGATAGATTCGGCCGGTGCTCACGCTGTTGCCCTGAGATAACGATTCGTCCGTAAATCGTTCGTAGTGGCCGAGATCCAAGTCCGTCTCCGCACCGTCGTCGGTCACGTAGACCTCGCCGTGCTGAAACGGAGACATCGTGCCCGGATCCACGTTGATGTAAGGGTCGAACTTCTGGAGCGTCACCTTTAGGCCCCGCTCCTTGAGGATGCGCCCCAAAGAAGCGGCGGCGATTCCTTTGCCTAATCCCGACACCACCCCGCCGGTCACGAAGATGTATTTCGTCTGTTTTGCTTCAGGATCCATCATTTCTACCTTCACACACTAAGGGTTTCGATTCGGGTCAGAGCATCTTCCATACGCGCCACGTCGGCGGGCGTATCGACCCCGTGATCGGCGGCTCCCACAACGGCGACCCCAATGCGGAGGCCACCCTCCAAGGGCCGCAACTGCTCCAAGTCCTCCAACCGTTCGAGGTGCGTTGGCGCCATTGCGACCCAACGCTCGAGGGCGTCACGCGAGTACGCGTAGACGCCGATATGTCGCAGGAACGGTCCGCGTCCCAGGTCCTGAACCGAGGGCGTCCCATTACGTTGGTACGGAACGGGCCCACGAGAAAAGTACAGAGCCCCGCCGTTCGCGGCGCGGATCACCTTTACGGCTGAGGGATCTTCACGGGCACCATGGTCGAGGAGCGGCGTGGCGCATGTGCCGATCTCCCAATGGTCGTCACGGACCAGCGAGACCGCCGCCTCCACATGGGCCTCCTGCAGGAGCGGCTCATCGCCCTGAATGTTTGCGATGACCCCGAAATCCGCGAAAGAGGGGCGTTCCGCAACTTCGGCAACACGATCGGTCCCGGAAGGATGTCGCGAGGAAGTCATCTCGACGGGCGCTCCGAACGATCGGCACACTTCAGCGATCTCCTCACTGTCCGTAGCCACAACCGCGTGGTCTAGCACGCTCAAGCCTTCGATCCGCCGCCAGACCCACTCGATCAACGGCCTTCCGAGAAGAGGAAGAAGGGGTTTGTTGGGGAGGCGGGTGGACGCCAACCGTGCCGGAACGATGCCCAAAACACGACTGCTCAACGGCCCAATCCTGGGCTCGAAGCGGTGTCCCTCGATGCAAATATCACACTAGCCAAGGTACCCGCGCGGGAGGGCGGTTGCAACGCCTGACCCCCAGTGAGGACAATGCGCGCTGGTCCAGCGCTATCCGGGAAAGTCCGCTGCGATCGTCCCAACCCCTTCAGAGGGCCAAGAAATTCTCTAAGAGCACTTTGCCGTGCTCCGAGAAATGCGACTCGGGATGAAACTGCACGCCCCAAACGGGTCGCTCACGATGCCGGATGGCCTGAATTTCCTCGACCCCGTCTTTTCCGTCGCTCCACGCCACTGGGATCAAACAGTCCGGGAGGACCCCCGCATCCGTCACCAAAGAGTGGTAGCGAGCCACAGAGAACGGAGAGGGGATTCCTCGAAAGATGCCATCTCCACTGTGCCGGGTTGGCGCCGTTTTACCGTGCATGACACGATCGGCACGGACGGTCCTTCCTCCGAAGGCTTCCCCCAGAGACTGATGGCCGAGGCATACTCCCAACATCGGGATCGATGGATCCAACGACCGGAAGAGTTCAACGCTGACGCCGGCTTCACTCGGCGTGCAGGGACCGGGAGAGACCACCACCCGGGACGGCGATAGCGCCCCGATCTCTGCGACCGTGCGTTCATCGTTTCGGCACACCATGACGTCCGCACCTAATTCCCCGAGGAACTGGACCAGATTGAAGGTGAACGAATCGTAATTGTCGATAACGAGCAGCATACCTAGCCTCGATGATACGGACGTTCGAGGATACGGACGTTCGAGCGTCCGTGTGCGGGACGGGAAGAACACAAGGTCGCGCCCACCATCGCCTCGGGCCAGACCCCCTGTGGGCGGGACTCAAGACCAGGAAGAAACGGCTCGATACGCTCGTAACAAGAAGGCACCGCCGAGTGTAGAAGGAAGTTCTGGTCGACTCTCCCCACGGTCGGGGTCACGGAGACGCGATTGTTCACACAGTGTTTGGTTTGTCACACACCATTCCCGGCGAACGAGGAGTTGGAACACTTCTCGACCTCGAATCGGGTGGCGTACGATGCGGAACGTGGGCGCCTTTGGGCCGTCTGCCGGTCTTGTAAGAGATGGTCCCTCGCTCCGATTGAAGAGCGTTGGGAGGCTCTGGAAGAACTCGAGAAGTTGGTGCAGGACCGGGCGAAGCTCCTCTCCCAAACGGAAAACGTCGCCCTTTTGCGCGCGGGCGAACTCGACGTAGTTCGGGTGGGGCGGGCCAGCCTCACCGAGGAGGCGTGGTGGAGGTACGGACGGGAGCTGACACAGCGGGCAGCGAGGCACCGCAAACTCACGTTCATCGGGACCGCAGCAGCCGGTGCCGCCATCGCTGGTGGTTGGGCGACCGGAGGCTTCGGATGGCTCGGAGCTTGGCTACTGTGGGAGAACGCGCCCGGCCGGGTCACCCAAGCGGCACGATGGCTGCGCTTCGGCGGAAGCGCCTGGCACGGCAAACGCAGCTGCACACGCTGCGGACAAATCTTCCGAAGCCTGGCTTATGGGGATCGTGAGAGTTTGGTCCTCTCGCCAGGCGCTGGGGCCGGGGAGGCCTTGTCGATCACCCAACGATGCCCCACGTGTGGGGACCTCGAGCAGGGAGGGTTGCATTTGGAAGGGAAGGAAGGGGAGCACGTCTCCCGGAGACTGCTCGCGTATCACCATCATAGCGGAGCCTCTGAAAAGCGCGTGAAATCCGCGACGCGACTCATCGAGGAGGCCGGAGGCCCCGAAGACCTGACGCGCATCGTCATCAAAAAGGGACGAAGGCTGGGCGACCTCCAACGAACCGGGGCCATCGCCCTCGAGATCGCCGCCAACGATACCGTCGAGCAGCGCCTCCTCGAGCTCGAACTCGCGGAAGTCGAAGCCCATTGGAAAGAAGAAGAAGAACTCGCTTCCATTATCGATGGCGAGCTCACACCGTTCCCGTTGCTGGAAACTTTCAGGAGGAGGGTCGTTGGAATCGGTTGAGCACCCCACTTTCCTCATCGAATCTAGAAATCGACCGGCCTCAGGTAGAACTCTCCGATCGCGGTAGACGAAAGCATCGCCACCGTGGGTAGCTCTCTCTTCCAATGGGTCGCCGACAATCGACGCCAGACACAATCGACGTCGTCTTCAGGAAATCCGTCCCTCTTCAGCTCGTCCGCCGTATAACCGCGAAGGAGCCAATGAAGGATCGGATCGGCGCGATGGTAGGAAATACCGAGTTCGTCCTCGTCATGGACACCACGGACCAGATCTGCCGACGCCGGCTTTTCGATGATCGCGTTGGGCACCCCGAGGTGCTTGGCCAAATCCCACACCTGGGTCTTGAGAAGATCACCGAGCGGATTTATCGGCGGAGAATCGTCCGCGTGCCAGGTGTAATAGCCGAGCAGCCGCTCCGACTTGTTTCCGGTTCCTAAGGGGAGGGCCCCGAGCTTCGCGGACTGATCGAATAGGACCACCGATCGGAGACGAGCGGCCAGATTACCACGGCGCAGAGGAGAAAGTTCGGGTTCGAACTTTTGTACGTAGGCGTCCACCGCCTCGGTAATCTCGATCGTACGACCCTCGGCACCGGACGCCTCCAGGACCAGCGTCGCGTGGTCCAGGCTTTCCCGGCTCGACGTCGCGTAAGGAAGTCGAAACCCGATAACGTTTTCGGGGCCCAAAGCGCGTACCGCCAAGAACAGTGCTACGCTCGAATCCACGCCCCCCGATACACCGATCACCACACGCTCGAAGCCACGCCGACGAACCACTTCTTCTCGAATGAACTCCAATAGGGCGCTCTGGACCAAGGGCAGGTCCAGATCCAGAAGCGTGTCGTCCGGAGGATGGAGCGGTGTCCGCGTGATGGGGCCCAACGGTTCGAAGTCGGTCTCCACGTCCCCGAAGTCAGCGCGGGGCGAGGCGGGGCGCTCCTCACGATTTTGGGCTTCCTTGAGCGCCTTCTCCAAGTGCGGAAGCGTGTGCTCGAGGTCGGCGAGTAATGGGGACGCCACCCGCGCTCGGTCCAACGCAGACGAGTCCAGTTCGACGGAGGTCACGCCCTCCTCGAAGAGTGGCGCGCGAGCCACTACCGCACCGTCCGGCGCTACGGCCATGGAGCCGCCAGGAAACAACTTTCCCCCCTCAGATCCGACGAGCTGACTCACCACCACGAACACGCCATGCTCGAGTGCCATGGCTGGAGCCAGGGCGTCCCACCGGCTCAGATTGTGTGGACGCCCCTCCCCGCCAGGAGCGAAGTCCCGTGCTGGAGACGCGCTCACAGCGATAATCAACTCCGCGCCCCCCACCGCCAGAATCGTCGGCGGCAGCGAGTGCCACATCTCTTCACAGATGAGCAGTCCGACCCGCCCGAACCTCGTATCGAACGCACGAACGCTTTTTCCAGGCTCTACGAAGCGCGCCTCGTCGAAGACGCCATAGGTGGGCAAAAACATCTTTCTATGGACGTGCGTCACCGCAAAGCCCTGCTCGCCTGGAGACAGGTACGCCACGCTGTTGTATAGCCTGCGCCGGTACCGTTCGAAGAAACCGAGCACCACGTCTGGGGCGTCAACGGGCGGGAGGCCCAATCCCCGCGCGACATCCTTCGCCGAGCGCGCCGCCTCCGCGACCCCGCCCTCCAAGAAGTAGCCCGTCAAGCTCGCCTCGGGGAACACCAGCAGGTCGATCGCTCCCGATTGCTCGGACACCACATCGAGAATCCTGGAGAGGTTGGACTCGACGTCGGCCTTCTTCGGTTTGAACTGGGCGAGCCCCACCCGTAGCAGAGACCCTCCTTTCGGTCGTATCATTAACGACGTCTCCCGGCATATTGACGATCAACGCGTATCTCGACTGTCTCTCGACAAAATAAGGATTCGATGGTCGAAGCCGAACCCCTTGCGCATCGATCGGAACGAGGCACAATCCGAAGGGGTTATAGAGCAGGCCTCACGAACGTTGCCCATATTAAAAGTGAGATCATGATCCGTAAGACCGTAATCGGCCTTGGTTTGGCCCTCGTTCTCGCCCTTCCCTCCGCAGGCCACGCTCAGGACAACGGTGGACGGAGTAGGCAGGCGGCTGGATCCCCGGGCGCCCAGGAGTTCTTGAGCGTCTTTCAGGCCATTCGCGACTACGGCGTCCAGGAGCTCTCAGACTCCACGCTTTGGCACCGTGCCGTCGACGGGCTGATCAGTGAGTTGGACGATCCGTACGCACAAGCGTTTACTCCGGATGAGTACAGCGATTTCCAGGAAAACAATACCGGTAACTACGCGGGGATCGGCGTACAAATTACGAACCTCAACGAGTCCATCACGATTACCGCGGTGTTCCGGGGCACGCCCGCAGAGGAATCTGGGATCCAAGTTGGCGACATCATTATCGGTGTCAACGACGAAAGTACGGAAGGGTGGACTACGGGTGACGCGTCGGCTTCCATTCGCGGCGAAGTGGGAACGACGGTGGATATTGCGATCGCCCGCCAGGGACTGACGGCCCCACTTCGGCCGACGGTTCGCCGCGACAGCGTACACGTCGTTGCTGCCGAAGCAGATCGGGTGGGGCCCAACCTGGCCTATATCTCCCTCGACCGCGTGGCGCGCGGTTCGGCTGATGAGATAAGGGACGCGCTGCTACGGTTTGGCGACGCCCGCGGCTTCATCCTCGACCTCCGGGGCAATCCCGGGGGCTACCTCGATGAATCGCTCAGCATCTCGGATCTGTTCCTTGAAGAAGGAGTCCGTCTTGCCAGCGCCGAGAGCCGCCTCCCGGGTGAAGCGGGCCGCAGCATGGATGAGTCGTGGTCCGCCGAAGCACCTGACCGTATACCGGGCAAACCGGTGATCGTTCTCGTCGATCAGTACTCCGCGTCCGCGTCCGAGATTGTCGCCGGCGCGTTGCAGGACCACGATAGGGCGTTGGTGGTCGGCGGGAGAACGTTCGGAAAAGGCGTCTTCCAGAACGTGTTCAGGCTCACCGAGACGCGTCACCTGCGGCTGACGACGGGTGAGTGGTACACGCCCCTAGGTCGGTCCCTACATCGACCACGTACCGCCCAGGGTAACCCGCTCGCCGAAAATCCAGACTCGTTTCGTGTCGTCACGACGCCCGGCGGTCGTGATTTGGTTGCGGCTGGCGGCGTTTTTCCGGATCTCGCCATCGCCAATGACACGCTCACCCTCATGGAGCGGGAATTCATCTCCCAAGCAGCCGCGGCTCGGGTTCCGGTTTCCCTCAGGATCGAGGAGTTCTCCTTCGGTCAAGCCGAGCAGCGCAAGGCCGACAGTGGCGAACCCTCGATCGATCCCGCCGGCTTCGAGGTTTTCTTGGACGGACTCGAGGAAGACGGGGCCGAGCGAGAATATCTGGATGACGAGGGCGTGCGCGCTTACCTGCAATACTTGATCCTTCCGCGGATCGCTCGACGGATGGATATGTTGGGCCGGGCCGTCGAGTTCCGGGCGAGCCGTGATCCGGTTCTTGCGGAAGCCCTTCGACTCTTGGGCGAGGCGGAGACTCAGGCCGACTTGTTCGAAGCAGCCGATCGCGTCAACGAGGCCTCCCGTGCCGTCCGCGAAGAGGGTCCTTCCGTTCGGTAGGTCGTTCAACAGCCTTCTAAGATCTCGGGTGGTATTTCCGATGGACGTCCCGGAGATATTTACGATCCAAGTGCGTGTATATCTGGGTTGTCGAAATGTCCGCATGACCCAAAAGTTCTTGGACGGCCACCAAGTCTGCTCCTCCCTCCAGGAGATGTGTCGCGAACGTGTGCCGGAGCACATGGGGAGAGATGGGCCCATCGATCCCCGCGCGAAGCGAAGCATTCTTTACGAGCTTCCACACCGTGGTGCGGGAGAGTGGCAGCCCCCTCTGATTCAAGAACACGTATGCGCCGCTCTTACCCTTTTCCAGGGCAGGCCTGACGTCTCGGAGGTATCGAGAGAGAGCCACGCAGGCCGGACCCCCGAGCGGAATCATACGCTCCTTCGAGCCCTTTCCGAAGACCGTGCATAACCGCTCTTCCAGATCTAGATTGGCAAGGCGAAGACCCACGAGCTCTGAAACACGCACCCCGGTGGCGTAGAGAAACTCCAGAATCGCCCGGTCGCGCCAGTACATAGGCGAATCAAGCGTGGGCGCCTCCATCAGGGCCGCAATTTCGGCCAGGGCCAGAACCCGTGGGAGCGGCCGGGCCACCCTCGGGCTCTGCAGGCCCTCGGTGGGGTCGATCTCTAGCGCACCTTCTTCAACGAGAAAGGCAAAGTAGGTGCGAAGTGCCGATTGGGCTCGCCGCACGGACGTGGGAGCCAGCCCAAGGTCGCCGAGGCGGAAGACGTAGTCTCGGACATCGTCACCTCGCACTGCCGACGGATCGTTCCGTCCTCTCTCAGACGCGAATGCGATGAACCTCTCGAGTTCCTGCCGATAGGCGCGGACAGTGAGTGAGGATAAGCCACGCTCGAAATTCAGAAAGTCCGAGTAGACCTCGGCCTGAAAATCGAGCCCCTGGCTCTTTGGATTGTTTCGTTTCATCGTGACCGAGCCCACCACCAAGTCAACAGCACAACAATCACACCCGCCACACCGGTCAACGTCCAGTTGAGACGGGTTTGCATATTCAGCAGCTGCTCCACGTTCCGCCCGGCGAAGGCGCCAACCGACACGAGGGCTCCATACCAAATGGCTGAAGCCAAGATAAAAGGGAACGCCACGGAGAAAGGGTTCTGTCGAATGAGGCCGGCGAAGACGGGTGCGACCGCGCGCAGGCCCGGTAGGAACCGCGTGTAGAATATGGCTGCCGCTCCCCATCGGCCGTAAAACCGGCGAATGACCCGGACCTGCCTAGGGTTGAGCAGGAATCGACCGAACCGGGTCTTGAAGAACCCGTTGCCGTAACGGTACGCGGCCGTGTAGACGGCCAGTGCGGAAAGCACGTTCGAAATCCACGTCACGAGAAAGACGATACCCTCGCTCGCGTCTCCGCGGGCGGCGAAGAAACCGCCGAGGAGGACGAACGTGTCGGCGGGGATGAGCGGGACGATGTTTTCGAGCGCCGCGCCCAAACCCAACAACACGTACATCAAGAGGGGGGAGCTTTCGGGAAGCCAGGAAAGAAGCTGATCCAATACCTCGCTCCCGACGGAAGATGGTTTGTGGAGAGCCGCGCTAGGTGCTCCGGCGGTCCCCATTGCTCCGCGAGCCCTCAAGAAGCGCAACCGCGTGCACCGCCAAGCCCTCCCCTGCCCCGATCCAGCCCATACCTTCGTTCGTCTTTCCTTTGACGGAAATCGCGTCGAGAGCGATGCCGAGTACTTCGGCAAGCCGCGCCACCATCTCCTGTGCACTAGGGGCGATCTTTGGCCGTTCCGTGATCACGGTGACGTCGACGTTGCCGACGCGGAGTCCAGAATTTCGGATGAGTTCGACCACACGCGCCAGCATTTCCATCGAATCCGCGTCTTTCCACTGGGGCTCGGAGGGTGGGAAATGCTGCCCGATGTCACCCATAGCCGCAGCCCCGAGAAGAGCGTCCGTCACGGCATGGGCGACGGCGTCCCCGTCAGAGTGCCCCTGAAGTCCCGGGTGATCAGGAATCCGAACCCCCCCGAGCATGAGCGGGCGTGACGCGTCGAACCGGTGGGAATCATACCCGAAACCGACCCTCATAGCGCCATCTCCCTTGCGCGACGATTCACTTGGGCCTCAGAGGCCAACGCGCACAAGCGCCGGGGCACCCGTGCCCTTGGGCGCGACCCGCGCGACCCGATGTCCTTCTTCAACAGCCTTCTAGTCTCCGGCCCAGTTCCGGATCGCCAAGCAAGCGTTGTGCCCGCCAAACCCGAAAGAATTCGAAAGCGCGACTTCCACACGGCGTTCGACGACACCCTTTGCACCGTAGTCGAGGTCACAATCGGGATCCGGGTCGGTCAAGTTGATCGTAGGTGGAATTCGGCTTTCCTGGCAGACCAAGGCCGTGATCACGGCCTCGACTCCGCCTGCCGCTCCCAGAAGATGGCCAGTCATAGACTTCGTGGATCCCACAACGATCGAGTATGCCGGCTCCCCTAGAACCTTTTTGATTGCGGCGGTCTCGTTACGGTCGTTCGCTTCGGTAGACGTTCCGTGGGCGTTGATGTAATCCACGTCTTCCGGGCTTATGCTCGCGTCTGCCATCGCCATTCGCATCGCGTGTTGAGCGCCTTGCCCCTCCGGTGCCGGCATCGTGATGTGGTAGGCGTCCGCTGAAACACCGTATCCCACGACCTCCGCGACGATGGAGGCCCCGCGTGCGACTGCCGTTTCCAGTGCCTCCAGTACGACGCAACCCGCTCCTTCGCCGATGACGAAGCCGTCTCGACCCGCGTCGAACGGGCGGGATGCCGCCTTGGGATCATCGTTTCTGGTGGACAGCGCCCTCATGGACGCGAAACCCGCCACGGCCAGCGGCGTGATCGTTGCCTCTCCACCTCCAGCGATCATGATGTCGGCGTCTCCGCGCTCGATAAACCGGAACGCATCCCCGATCGCATGCGCGCCCGACGCACAAGCCGACACGGTGGCATAATTCGGTCCTTTGGCCCCGAACCGGATCGAAACCAAACCCGCGAGAATGTCGGGGATGAACATCGGAATGAAAAAAGGACTGACTCGGCCCGGTCCCCGCTCCCGGAGTTGATCGTGCTGGGCTTCCATCGTGGAGATACCGCCGATACCACTCCCGAAAATCACACCGAAGCGTTCGGCGGCGATTCCTTCCGGCGTGCCCACCAGACCTGCGCTTCGCATGGCTTCATCGGCCGCGTGGACACCAAACTGGGCGAACCGATCGTAACGGCGAACTTCTTTTTGTTCGAGGACCGAGAGGGGATCGAAGTCCTTCACTTCGCAAGCGATGCGACAGTTGTATTCCTCGGTAGTCTCGAAGAGCGTGATGGGCCCTGCCCCGCTCTCGCCGGCAAGGAGAGCACGCCAAGTAGACGGCACGTCTTTCCCTATCGGTGTGACCGCCCCTAACCCTGTAATGACCACCCTTCGGCGGCTATCGCTCATCGCTAGAACGCCTCTAAGACGAGAGTTTCAGTGGGCTCACGACTCCTCGTGTTTCTCGATGTACGCGATCGCCTCCCCCACCGTTCGCATTCGCTCCGCATCTTCATCGGGAATATCGATGGTAAATTCTTCTTCGAAGGCCATGACGAGTTCCACCGTATCCAGGGAGTCGGCTCCGAGATCGTCCACGAAGGAAGCCTCGGGGGTCACCTTCTCCGGATCAACGCCCAGCTCGTTGATTATGATTTCTTTGACCTTCGCGGCCGTAGTGTCAGCCATGGTGCCTCCGTAAAAGTAAGTCCACACGTATTGGGTTAGTCCGAACACATCACGGACTGGATCAGCCTAAATAGCCATCCCTCCGTCCACCGCGACGACCTGGCCGGTAATGTAGCGGGCTCCCGGTCCCGCGAGAAAGCGCACGAGTCCCCCCACGTCATCGGGGTTGCCAAAACGCCCGAGCGGAATCCGTGATTGTAGCTCCTCTACGAGGGACTCGGGCAACTCCACGGTCATGTCGGTCGTGATGAAACCCGGTGCAATCGCGTTGCAGCGTATCCCGCGCGGCGCCAGTTCCTTCGCGAGGCTCTTCGTAAATCCGATGAGCCCGGCTTTGGACGCCGCGTAGTTTGCTTGCCCTGCGTTCCCGACCACTCCCACGACCGAAGTGATATTGAGAATCACACCGCTTCGCCGTTTCATCATTCCGCGGGCTAGTGCGCGAGTGATGTTAAACGCACCCTTGAGGTTAACGGCGAGGACCTCATCCCACTGCTCTTCTTTCATGCGGATGAAGATGTTGTCCCGGGTTATCCCCGCGTTGTTGACGAGAATATCGACTGGTCCCACTTCCTCTTCCACCTTGCCGACGACCGCGTTGACGCCCGTCGAATCACTGACGTCGCAGGAAAAACCCCTGTGCCCCTCGCCCTCTAGCGACGCAGCCGCAGATTTGGCGACCGTGCCGTCCCGCGCCACGATGGCCACTGTCGCGCCAGCGCGCCCGAGCTCCTGCGCAATAGCGAGCCCGATGCCGCGCGAGCCGCCGGTGACGATCGCGACTTGTCCGTCAAGCTCTTTCATTCGTGGCCCCTTCAGACATTCTCGACCTCTTCAAGTTCTCGGCTCCTTCAGGTTCCCAAACTTCGAGATCCTCCGGCTCACCAAGGGACCCGCAGGGGATTCGTTTTACGATCCTCCGATTCAGTCCACGTAATACCGACCCGGGCCCGATCTCTAGAAAGCGATCCGCACCGCACGCTGCCATTCGCTGAACAGACGCCGCCCACTGCACCGGTGTAGTGAGCTGCCGCACCAATAACGCCCTTGCGGCCGCTCCTGTCGATACCGGCTCCGCGGTTACGTTGGCGACAACAGGGAAGGAAGGATCCTTGAAGGATAATTTTTTGAGCCAAGCCTTGAACTCCTTCGCCGCCGGCGCCATCAAAGGCGAATGAAACGCGCCGGACACAGCAAGCTTGACCACTCGCTTGGCACCCATCTCGATCGCGAGGTCCATGGCCCGTTCGACCTCTGCGACGTCTCCGCTGATGACAACCTGGCCGGAGGAATTGAAGTTCGCCGGGACGCACACCCCCACCTCTGAACTCGCCCGAGCGCAGACCGAGGTGACGACTAGATCATCGAGTCCGATCACAGCAGCCATCGAACCCGGTCGCTCGACTCCGGCGCGGTACATCAACTCTCCCCGCAAGCGCACGGTGCGTACCGCGGACGCGAAATCAAGTGTGCCCGCAGCGACGTAAGCGGAAAATTCCCCTAAGGAGTGCCCGGCGGCGATCCCGACCTCGCCGAGACGGCTTTCGATGACGCGGTAAACCGCCGTGCAGTGCACGAGCATCGCGGGCTGAGCGTTTTTCGTAAGCACGAGTTGATCTTCGGGCCCCTCCCACGCGACCTCGGATATGGAGAAACCCAAGGCGTCGTCAGCCTCTTCGAAGACACGGGCGGCTTCGGGATACGTAGCCGCCAAAGAGCGGCCCATCCCAACCTGTTGGGAGCCTTGCCCTGGAAAAAGGAGCGCTAGAGACATGATTCAGACTCGATCAGCTGGATTGCCGGTTCCTACCAGCGGACAGCCATTGCGCCCCAAGTCAACCCCGCCCCGAACGCCACGAGCAGCAGCTTCATGCCCGGCTGTAAGCGCCCCTCCTCGATCGCCTCGTCCATTGCGACGGGAATCGTGGCCGAGCTCATGTTCCCGTATCGATCGACGTTCACGAACACTTTCTCCATGGGAAGCCCTGCGTAGCGTGCGGTTCCTTTGATGATTCGGATATTGGCTTGATGGGGGAACACCAAATCGACGTCCTCGATCTCCCAGCCGGATCGCTCCAATGCGAGTCTGGACCCTTCGGTCATCGCACGAACCGCATGCTTGAAAACCTCTCGCCCCGTCATCCGTATGAGATGGTCCCGATTTCGAAGCACCTCCTCGTCCATCGGGATCGCCGCTCCCCCGGCAGGGCGGTAAAGCAACTCCGCTAAATTTCCGTCCGATTGGTGGTGGGTTCCCAGGATCCCCCTCTCTCCATCCGAACTCCGAACGACCGCGGCGCCCGCTCCATCACCGAACAGAACACACGTGGACCGATCCTCCCAATCCACAATCGAGCTCATCTTCTCCGTCGCGACAACGAGCGCGATTTCGCCCCGACCCGTCGATACGTAACCCTCTGCTACGGTTAGCGCATAGAGGAATCCGGTGCAGGCGCCCGACACGTCGAAGGCCACGGCTTTCGTCGCCCCGATTAGGGCCTGCACGTCGCAAGCAGTTGCGGGGAGCCAGCGGTCCGGCGTTGTGGTCGACACGATCAAGACGTCCACGTCTTCGGGCTCTACACCGGCCCGCTCCATCGCGAGTCGGGCGGCTCGAGCACCCATTTCGGCGGCCGTCATGTCCGCGGGTGCGATGCGGCGTTCGCGAATCCCCGTCCTCTCGACGATCCATTCATCCGAGGTCTGGACGATCGCTTCCATGTCCCGATTGGTCATCACGTTTTCGGGCAGATATCGGCCCGTCGACACGATTTCGACGAAGGGTGGCTGGCTCGTCAAACTGTGCTACCCGTTTCGACGCGGAGCGCCATCTCTCTCACGAAGTGAGATACCATGGACGCCTTGGCCGCCCGATCCGCGACCCGAATGGCGTTCTCTATGGCCTTGGGCGGTGAGCCACCGTGGCAGATGATCGGAATGCCGTTGACACCCAATAGCGGGGCCCCCCCGGTTTCAGTGTAGTCCAAAAGACGAAAAACTTCCTCGAGATCGTGACCGGCCTTCGCGTCGCCCAAGGCGTTCGTCAGCAGACCCACGATGAAGCTTGCCACCGATTCATAGAACTTGAGGAGCACGTTTCCGACGAATCCATCACACACCAGCACGTCGCATCCACCCTCGACGATACCCCGGCCCTCGACGTTACCGATGAAGTTGAGGTCACTCGCCGCCAACTCCCTGTGGGTTGCGACCGCCAGCTCATCTCCCTTCTTGGACTCCTCTCCGATATTGAGAAGCCCGACGCGCGGATCTGGAATACCCATCAGGTCCTGTGCGTAGACCTTTCCCAGGTGCGCGAACTGGACCAGCTGGTGCGGCTTGCAATCGACATTCGCTCCGGCGTCCAAAAGCAACAGGTGGCCACCGGCGGTGGGGACCACGGTCCCGATCGCGGGACGATCCACACCCTCGAGGGCACGAAGTATAAAAAGTGACGCCGCCATCACCGCCCCCGTTGAGCCGGCACTGATGAAGGCATCGGCCTCGCCTTTCTGATGAAGGCCCACACCCACGGCGATGGACGAGTCCGGTTTGCGTCTCAGGACGGACGAAGGGGGCTCCCCGGGTAAGACCCGTTCAGACGCGTGCTTTATGCGCAGTCGATCACGCGGGAAGTCGTCGTGCTTGGCGAGTTCCGCTCGAAGGACTTCGGAATCGCCTACCAGAATAACTTCGCAATCTGATTTCGGATTTCTCAATGCGCTCACGGCGCCCACCACCTCCACGGCCGGCGCCGCATCGGTACCCATGGCATCCAGAGCAATCCGCACTTTCTTCGGTCTCGTCTCTCGCCGTTAGTCCAAGTCCAGTTCCAGCACCTTCTCTCCACCGTAATATCCGCAACTCGGGCACACCCGATGCGGAATCTTCGGATCACCACACCGGGAGCAAGTGTTCGTCACCACCGGCTCAGCTTTGTAATGAGTCCGACGTTTACGCTTACGTTGTTTCGACGTTCTCTTCTTCGGGACAGCCATCGGCCATACTCACTTGTTCTCGAGTGCTCTGAGGGCGTCCCATCGTGGGTCCACGCCTCCCGGCGAACACTTGCATTCGGCTTCGTTTAGATTTTCACCACATCCTGCGCACAGACCGCGACAATCGACACGACATTCGGCGAACGCAGGTATTGCCAAGACCACCTCATCTCTTACGTAAGGCGTCAGGTCGATCTCCCGGACCCCTAATTCGATTCGGTGTGTTTCGCTGTCGTCCTCCTCCAATAGATCCAACGGCACAAACAGAAGCGTGATATCGATATCGACCTGGCGTTCTAGCGGATCGAGACATCGGCGGCACTCCTGCCACACGGCGCCGGTCACGCCACCCCTGACGATCAACTGACCCGACCCGGTCCAAGCGGCGTTCAAAACAACTTTGAAGGACTGCTCGTGCGCGAACGAACAGCCGTCGAAGACGGCGTCGGCCGCCTCGATAAGCCCTTCGACTCGTAGCGTCCGTCGGCGCTCCAAGTCACCCAAATCGACTTTGAGCATAGTCGAAAAAAGCTACCCCAAGCCCCATAGAGAGTCAACGCGGAGGAAGGCCACTCTTCTCACAACTTCAACAGGCCCTCTAAAGTCCGAGGCGCTGATGCGCGGAAAAGAAAAAAGTGATCTCGGCGGACGCGTTTTCGTCCGAATCCGAGGCGTGGATCGCGTTGCGCTCCTTCGACTCCGCGAACAGCTTTCGAACCGTACCCTCTTCGGCCTCTTCGGGATCGGTCGCGCCGATGACCGAGCGGAGCTTTACGACCGCATCTTCGGCCTCCAGAACCATTGGGATCACCGCGCCCGACGTCATGAAGCTCACCAACGAATCGAAAAAAGGCCGCTCCTTGTGGACGGAGTAGAAGGCGCCCGCCTGGACCGCGTTCATGCGCGTCATCTGCAAAGCGCGCACCCTAAATCCGGCAGCCTCGAGATGTGCCAAAATACTTCCGGCCTTACCGGACTGCACCGCGTCCGGCTTTATGATTCCGAGCGTAAGGCTCATTTTTTTTGCCCCTACTTGAGCGATGTACCGGGGAAGAGCCACCGAAGCACCTCCCCACGGGTGAGGAAACCAACGAATTCTCCGTCGCGGACCACCGGAAGCTGTTCGACATCCCGATTAACCATGAGGGACGCCGCCTCCATGAGGCTTTGTTCTTCCGAAACGCACATCACGGCGCGGGTCATGATTTCTCTCGCGGTCGGCTCCGCGCGAGGGGTCACCGGGCTGCCGCCGACGCTTTCCTCGACGCTTGCCCGGGAAACGACCTCTCTTACGGCGTCTCCCGTCGTGACGACGCCCAGGAACTCGTAGTCTTCCCCGACCACGGGTACGGCGTGTAGGGCCCTCCGGATCATGAGATCAGCGACCTCCGAGTATGGGGTATCCGGGTACACTCTATACTGGATCGGCTCGACCACGTCCTCCACGAGAAGGCTCTGGTGGAGTTCCAGCTCCATGAGCCCATTCACCCTCTCCACCGCATCGACGGTTCGTGCATTCAACAGCGGAGCGACCCTCTCTTCTTCCCGAAAGAAGCGCTCGAGGGCCGGGAGCATCTGCTCCCTCAAGGCGATGAACCGACCCGGCGTTACCAGTAACAGGAGGGCCTCAGAGCGGCGGTGGTCATCGGACGTGGCTGCTACTCCGGCCTCCGGCCTGACTTCGCGCGACCCGACCTCGGACTCCTCACTTGTAAACGCAGACGGCGAAACGCCGATGACCACGCAAGTACTCTCGACGGCTTCGGACTCCGCCAGGGCCACCGTAACACGTTCATGGACGCGATGGATTTCACCGGATACACCGTCGAGTACATCCGCCGTGAGTTTCTTCGCCAATTCGTCCGAGACGGACGGAATGGCTCGGAAAGCGGTCGACAGGGCCCACCGGAGATCTGGCGCATCGAGCGGAGCGAGAATCCCACCGCTCCTGAGCATTTCAACGACCTTCATTCGTCCCCCCCCCTGAGAATCCGGACACTCACGCGGAAAGCGCGCTCCGGATCAGGCCGACGATATCAGCAGGGCGTTGGGCCACGGCGATACCGTTCTCTTCAAAGGCCTTCATTTTTTCTTCTGCGGTCCCCGAAGACCCGCTGATAATGGCACCGGCGTGCCCCATGCGGCGGCCAGGGGGCGCGGTCTGGCCCGCGATGAAACCCACGACGGGAATATTCAGATTCGCGCTCACCCATTGGGCGGCTTCTTGCTCATCCGTACCTCCGATTTCGCCGATCATTACGATCGCTTCGGTGTCGGAGTCGGCCGCGAAGGCCTCGAGGGCGTCGACGAAGTTCGTACCGATGAGGGGATCTCCGCCGATCCCCACACAACTCGTTTGGCCGACCCCAGCGTTGGTCAGATGGATCACAGCTTCGTAGGTGAGCGTCCCCGAGCGAGAGATCACTCCGACGGGCCCCGGCGTCACGATATTGCCTGGGATGATACCCACTTTCGCCTTCCCAGGTGAGATCACGCCCGGACAGTTCGGCCCGAGCACCCTCACCCCACGATCTCGTGCGAAGGCGTGGGCCCGGGCCATGTCTTGCACAGGCACACCCTCAGTGATGGCCACAACTAGCGAGACTCCCGCATCTACGGCCTCCTCTATGGCGCTCGCCGCAAAAGCGGGTGGCACGTAGACCGCCGAGGTGTTGGCTCCGGTCTCGGCAACGGCTGCATCCATGGAGCTGAAAATCGGTACGCGCGCGCCGTCCGGACCGTCGAAAGTCTGACCGCCCTTCCCCGGCGTGACGCCCGCAACCACCGCAGTTCCGTATTCCATCATCTGCAGCGTATGGAAAGCCCCGTCCCGTCCCGTAATCCCTTGAACCACCAGCCTCGTATTGTCGTCGACTAAAATTGCCATCTATCGTCTCTTCTTACTCGTCTGGGAGGGTCCGGCTACCCTCAAGGAGGATCGCCGTGATATCGGACTCGGGCTAACCGGCGTTCACCATCTCGACAGCCCGCTCGACCACCTCATCCATCGAGGAAAACGCCGAAAATCCGGCTTCGGAAAGAATATCGAGCCCTTCCTTCTCATTGGTCCCGGTAAGGCGAATCACGATAGGCGGTTCGATGTCGATGCGTTTCGTAGCTTCCACGATACCGCGCGCCACGTCGTCGCAGCGAGTAATTCCACCAAAAATGTTGATGAGGATTACTTTTACATTCGGATCGGAGGTGATGATTTCTAGCGCAGAGACCACTTTTCCCGGATTCGAGGAGCCTCCGATGTCCAGAAAATTGGCAGGCTCTCCCCCGTAGTATTTTACGAGATCCATCGTTGCCATGGCCAACCCCGCTCCGTTCACGCAGCAGCCCACGTTGCCGTCGAGCTTGACGTAGCTGAGATCTGCCTCGCGGGCCTGCCTTTCGGCGGCCGGTTCAGCAGACAAATCCCTGTGTTCGGCAAGCTGCGGATGTCGGAAGAGCTCGCTGTCGTCGACGCTCATTTTGGCGTCGATCGCCTTAACGTCGCCCGAAGTGGTCGTAATGAGAGGGTTGATCTCAATCATCGACGCACCACTAGACGTGAAGGCCGCATAAAGCTGGCTGATGATCTTGGTCGTTTGCTTCACCAAGCCGGGGTCTGAGTAAAGCGAGTTCGCCAACCAGTATGCCTGATGGCTCATCAGCCCGTAGCGCGGATCCACGGTGAGCTTCCGGATGGCCTCCGGATTCGTGTGTGCTACCTCCTCGATATCGATCCCACCCTCCGCCGATACGATAAACGTGGCCGCCTGAGACTTCCGATCGACCAGGACGCCGACGTAGGCTTCCGTATCGATGTCCTCAGCCGGTGTGACGAGGACCTTTTCGACGGTAAGACCCGATATGTTCATGCCCAGTATGCTCTCGGCGTGCTCTCGGACTTCGGCCGTAGTCCGAGCCAGCTTGACGCCGCCCGCCTTACCCCGTCCTCCAGAGTGGACCTGAGCCTTCACCACGACGGTGCCGCCGAATCGCTCCGCGATCGACACGGCCTCGTCGACGGTCGTTGCGATCTCACCAGGAGGCACCGGGATGCCGTGGGCGCGTAGAATGTCCTTGGCCTGATATTCGTGGATGTTCATGCGGTCCTTGAATCCAGCAGTCGATGGTAACGAACGGGGCCCGGCCAAGCTGGCGACATCACTGAGTGACAAAGCCCGGAAAAGATACCGACGCTCAAATGGGCGATCAAGGAAGAGAAGTAAGTCCTTCGAGAAGGGCTCGGAGTTCATCGAGCGTCTCGCCGAACCCCTGAAAGTCGCCTGCTCTCAGGGCCGAATCGGCCCGCTCCAGCAGAGTCAGCGCCTCGGCTGGCCATTGGGCCATGTCTAAACGAGGCAAGTCCGCACGAGGCAAGTCCGCGGTGCCTTCGGTGAAGATCAGGTCGGGAGCGGAGTCATCCCCGATGCGCGCCAGCGCTTGGATCGCCTGCGGAAGGGTTTCCTCCATCGCCACGCGGTACCCGTCGCTAACTACAAAACGCCTCAACTCGGGGATCGCATCTTCCTCGGCAGCCAAGAACACGGGCTCCATGTAGAGAAGCGTTCGACCAACGGGTACCAAGTGTAGGTGCCCGGTCCACACCTGACTGCCCCCCGTCCTCCATAGCGAGAATTGCTGTGAGATGAGAGGATCCTGTTCGATCAACGCCTCCACCTGACGGGGCCCCGGTACCTGATCCTCGACCGGCACATTAAACAACACCAATTGTCCGTACCGATCAGGATCGCTCGACGCCGTTAATATGGCGGTCAGGTTTTGGCGGCCGCGCGGCACGAACACGGACGTGAGTAGAAAGTCTGTCTCCTCCTCCCCCGGCAGCCGATAGATCCCATATTCTGCTTGATACGGCACGGGGGTCGTGCCTTGAGCCAACTCCTGAGGCAGCGTCCACACGTCCTGCTGGCCGTGAAAAAGTGCGGCCGTCTCCTGATGGTACTGGAAGAGGACACGAGCCTGAAGACTGAGCATGGTTCGAGGGAAGCGGATGTGATCGCGTAGCCCCTCCGGCATATCGCTCAAGGGCCGGAACAGCGTCGGAAGGCCTTCGGCGTACGCGCCGAGGAGAGGATCCGTGTCATCGACAACGTAAAAATTCACCTCGCCCGTGATCCCGTCGATTGTAATTTTGACGCTGTTCCTCGCATACGCGACGGGGCGTCCCGCGTCCAAATCGTGCAGCGTCGAAAGCGGGAACCAGCGCGTCGCGGTAAACCCCTCCAAGATCCACATGATCCCGCCCTCGTGTATGACCGGGTAGGGAGGTTCGGGGTAGCGCAGAAGGCCCCCTGAGATACGTCCCACGCGCTCCAGCACATCCCTTCGGAACACGAATCGGCTTGTGCGATTCACTTCCGAAGCGAAGAGCAGATTCGCATCCCTGAAGCGCCACGCCAGCGCGAGAGTCTTGAGCGGAGAGTCGAGCCGTATGCCTGATGGAAAGTCGACTCCGGGCTCTTCCGGCACACCGGTCGCATTCACGACATCACCTGGATTGACCACGGCATAGTCCTGGCGACGCGCGCCTACGTAGACGTTGGGGCGGGTCAACCTGAGGTTCTCAGGCGTGGCGTCGCTGGCCGTAAATTCAGGAGGGATGCCGGACACGAACATCTGGGGACGTCCTTCAGGTGTGCGGGCCGTCGCGGCGCTGACAACGGCCCCCATTCCCCGGATATAGTCGTCACGAAGATGGATGTTCTGCCAGTTCGGGTCCTGGATCCCCCTCGGGAGCACCTCACGCACGGAAACGGCCACGGGAACCATCCCATTCGGCCCTTCGTAGCGATCCACCGTTACGCCCGGGAAGTCATAATAGGGGAATCGGGCCTCCAACTCGCGGAACGTCGTCAAGAGCGCCTGTGAGCTCCAAACGGGAAGACCCTCGAACTGGGACATTGCCGCCTGCCAATCCACGTTGGAGCTCTGCTCGTAGTCGAACTCACGCCTCTCCAAACGGGTGAGGTCAAAACCCATTCGCGTGAACCGCATGTTCTCCAAAATGAACGGCGATTCTCGGTCGAGTTCGTTGGGTTCCACACGAAAACGCTGGATGAAGGACGGGTACGCCTGCCCCATCGCGGTCCCACCCACCATCAAAACCCCCGACGTTACGATCAGGGCCAGCGGCCGGTTCTTGACACCGCTCCACAGGGCACCGGCCGACACAGAAAGAGCCAGCACGGTGAGCACCGTGTACGCGGGCATGCGGGCCTCGGCGTCGGTAAATCCGAAAATCCCCTGGACGCCCGAGGTTCCGTCTAGCAAGAGGACGTACCGAGACAGCCAAAACTGCACCGCCAAAGTGGTCGAGAACCCAGCGATGATCACCGCAAGGTGTACGCGAGGCTTGTCCTCGACCACGACCCGATTCTGCGCCCAATGCAGTGCACCGGTGAGGGCGTAGCCTCCGGCAGCCAATATGAAGACGAGGACCGAGACGACGAGGCCGACCGTCACGACCAATCTCAGAAAGGGCAACAAAATGACGAAAAACGTCAAATCCTTCCCGAGGTAAGGATCCGCTATGCCCCATTCCGGTGCGTTCAAGAGAAAGAGAATGTTGAGACCCATCGATCGAGGGATGGAGGCCCCAACCCATGCACCGAACAACGCGGAGAACAGGCCCACGCTTCCGAGCACGACGGACTCTGGAAGTTGCTCCGAGATCACGAGGTCGCCGACCCGACGTTTGATCCGGACTCCGCCGAGAGCACGAGCGATGAACCGTAAGTTGAAGAAGACCACCACTCCCACGACCGCGGCGCCGACCACGCGGGCGCCCCACTCCCAAAGCACCCGAGTCCAAAAGACCGACGTGTAACCCACCGATCGGAACCATAGGATTTCGATATACGCGTTGGCAGCCACCCGGCCGATCAACAAAATGATCAGAAGCCCGATCCCCACGGCGAGCGCGAGCCGCCCGCCCCTCAACTCTCTAATTTTCAATGACATCCCGTTTCCAGAGTTCGCAACACTATACCGCCACCCCCTGCGTCCCCAGCCACGACTCCATTTCGCCGCGAATTTCGCTCAGCTGTTCCTCGGTCTCGGCTTCAAAGCGCGCAACGATGATAGGCTGCGTGTTGGAGGCCCTAAGGAGGCCCCATCCGCCATCGAACTTCACTCGAGCGCCGTCGACGTCGATCACGTCGCGAGTCTGGCTGAAGTGCTTCTGAGCCGCCTCCACGATCGCGAACTTGTTTTGCTCGGTTACGGAAATGCGTAGCTCGGGCGTGGATACGTAGACCGGGAAATCGGAGACCATGTCTGAAAGAGTACGCCCAGACCGGGCAATCAGGTCCACGAGACGGCAGGCAGCGTAAGGCGCATCATCGAACCCGAGGTAATCGTCGGCGATACAGATATGGCCAGAAAGTTCACCGCCGATGGTCGCGTTGGTCCCGCGCATTTTCTCTTTGATCAAGGAGTGTCCGGTCTTCCACATGACTGGGATGCCACCCGCCTTCGAAAATTCGTCGGGGACAACTTGAGAACACTTTACATCGAAGACGAGCTTTTGTCCTGGTCCTCGTCTACGGAGGACGTCGAGGCCGAACAGCAACAGCAGAATGTCTCCCCGCACGATCTGGCCGTTCTCGTCCACCGCGCCGATGCGATCCGCGTCACCGTCGAAGCCGATCCCCAGTTCGGCCCCTTCGCGCCGTACCGCATCGATCAAGTCCACGAGGTACTCGTCCACCGTAGGATCCGGATGGTGGTTTGGAAACGTTCCGTCGGAGTCACAATAAAGCGGAACGACCTCGGCGCCGAGGGCCTCCAAGAGTTGGACACCCACTAATGATCCGACACCATTTCCACAGTCCAACACGACCTTCACGGGTCGGGGAAGCTCGAATCGGCGAGCCAAATCAGCCACGTAGCGGCCAAGAACGTCGATCCGCTCGGAGACACCCTTACCGTTTTCATACTCGCCAGCGGCCACCGCTCGCTTGAGAGACTGGATCTGGTCGCCATACACCGAGCTGCCCTGGAACGTCATCTTGATACCGTTCCACTCCGGCGGGTTGTGCGAGCCGGTAATCTGGATGCCACCGTCCGTCGAGAGCGTGTGCTCGGCCCAGTAGAGCGTGGGTGTGGGTACGGTCCCAATATGCACCACGTCGGCCCCCGACTCTGTGAGCCCGCGGATCAGACCTTTCGCCAATCCCGGAGAAGAAGGGCGGTTGTCCTGTCCCACAGCGATCCGTGGAGACCGTCCCAGGAACTGAGAGGCCATCGTCGCGTACGCCCGCCCCACCCCCTCGGAGACTTCGGGTGTCAGTTCGTTTTCTACCAGGCCGCGGATGTCGTACTCGCGAAAGATATGGTCAGGCGTCGACATGGAACCGCCGCAAGTTGAGGTGCGTGTGCGTACTACGGAGCGAGACCAATCAACTCGCTACCCAGCGAAGCGGGTCCGATCACGCTCGCGCGGGCCAACTCCATGGTCGCTCCAGGAAAAACACCCAGATAAACGATGAGGATCACCCCCGCAATCAAGGCCAGTCGCATCGCGAACGGCACGTGGATCGGTTCGCCGTCGTCATCCGACGGGGCGTCCCGCATCCACATGAACCACGCCACCCGAAGGTAGTACCAGTAGGAGGCCACCGTCGTGAGTACGAGGATAACTGAAAGGTAGACCAAGTTCGCCTCCATGGCGCCCTGGAGGAGAAACACCTTCCCCATGAACCCCCCGGTTCCCGGAAAGCCCGCCAACGAAAGCAGAAAGACCGTGAAGAGCACGCCGAGCCAGGGTTGCTTCCATCCGAACCCAGCGTATTCCTCAATCTCGAGACGATCCTCGCCTTGGCCCGACACGAGGATAACGATAGCGAACGCGCCGATATTCATCAGCGTGTAGATCAACAGATAGAAGAGAAGCCCGGCCGCGGCCGTTTCATTGGCCGCGACAATCGCCACCAAGAGGTACCCAGCGTGGGCGATTCCGGAGTAGGCGAGCATCCGCTTGACGCTCACCTGAACCGTAGCGATGAGATTGGCGGCCACCATGGTGAGCACGGCCAGCCACCACAGGATTGCCCACCAACTGTCGTACGCATTCTCGAACGCCACCGAAAACACCCGAAGAAACGCCAAGAATGCACCTGCTTTTACCGTGACCGACATGAACGCCGTCACCGGGGTCGGTGCCCCTTCGTAGACGTCCGGCGTCCACATATGGAACGGAACCAACGAGACCTTGAAAGAGAACCCAACCGCGAGAAGCGCGATGCCGAATCCGAGGAGCGCCTGATGCGCGTTTCCGCTCGCGACGGACTCCGCGATGGTCGAAATATGCGTGCTGCCCGTCGCGCCGTAGACGAGTGCTATTCCGTAGAGAAAAAATCCGGTGGAGAACGCCCCCAGTAAGAAATACTTGAGGCCCGCCTCCGCGGATTTTCGGTCCCGGCGGTTGATCGCGGTCAACACGTACACCGCAACCGACGTGATCTCTAAGCCAAGAAAAATGACCATGAGATCACGAGCCGTGGCCATGATCATTAACCCTACGGTGGAAAAAATTAGTAAGCCGTAAAATTCCGCAGCCTGAAGCCCCTGCCTCTCGACGTAACTTTGGCTGATCAGGATTCCGAGTCCGGCGCCGGAGAGGATGATCCAGTTCGAAAACAGGGCGAATCCATCCAGCGCGATCATCGAATGGGTCCCGATTTCGGTCACGCTGTACAGCCAACCGTTCGCCAGGGCGGCCACGAGGACCCCGACCAAGCTGAACCAGCCCAAGTCGGCCGATGCCCAAGGCCCCTCCCCACGGCGAGGACTCACGCCCACGAGGAGCACGGCGATCCCCCATGCGGATAGCGCGATCTCCGGCGCGAGCGCCACGATGAAGTGCGCTGCGTGGGTGAAGTCGAGTTCCATGCCCGCCTACTCCCCGGTCCCGGGGGCGACTTGGTCGGGCCTCGACGCCACAGCCCCGCGGTGCTCGACGAGTCCGGTAACAGTGTCCGCAGCCAATCCTACGGACACCCCACCCGGCGGGACACCCTCCCACACACGATCGAGGATCATCTGAACGCTGGGCTCAGTCCTTCGTAGCAGCGGCGTTGGATGGACTCCGATCACAATCATGAGAGCAATCATGGGCGCCAGGATGGCCACCTCCCGACGGGATAAATCTTGCACCGCGCGGTTCTCCGGCTTGTCCAGCGCGTTGAAAAACACGCTTTGCACCATCGGCAGCATGTAATATGCGGCGAAAATGACCCCGCTCGTGGCGAAAACCCCTACGCCCGGATGGTTCTCGAAAACACCGATGAGGGCGAGGAACTCCCCGACGAATCCGCTCGTCCCGGGCAAGCCGATCGACGCTAGAGCGGTGATCACGAACGCGGTGGCCATCCAAGGTGCCACCCGCCCTATCCCGCCGAATTCAGCGATCGTGCGCGTATGCCGGCGTTCGTACAGCATGCCGAGAAGAAGAAAGAGGGCCCCCGTGGAAATCCCGTGGGAGATCATGACGAGCAGACCCCCTTGAAGCCCGTTCACATTAAGGGCAAAAACCCCGATGACCACGAAGCCCATATGTGCCACCGACGTGTAAGCGACCAGCTTCTTCGCGTCCGGCTGAACGGCCGCCACCCACGCGGCGTAGATGATGCCCACCACACCCAGTGTCAGCATCAAGGCGACCACCGTTGGGTGTCGGGTCGCAAGTGGAAAGAACGGTAACAAGAACCGCACGAATCCATACGTGCCCATCTTGAGCAGAACGGCCGCCAGTACAACGGAGCCCGGCGTCGGCGCCTCCACGTGGGCGTCAGGTAGCCAAGTGTGGAACGGGAAGACGGGGACCTTGATGGCGAAAGCCAGCGCGAAGGCCCCAAACAGCCACATCTGCTCCGTGGGTGTGAGCGGAATCTGGAGCAGATCGACGAAGGCGAAGGACGCGACCCCGAGCACCGCTTTGCCCCGGGCGTACATGTATAGAATTCCCACCAACATCAGGAGGGAGCCGACCGCGGTGTAGAGGAAAAATTTTATCGCCGCGTAGATCCTCCGCTCCCCTCCCCAGATTCCGATGATGAAGTACATCGGAACGAGCGTGAGCTCGAAAAAGACGTAGAAGAGGAACAAGTCGACCGCTGAGAACACGCCCACGACCCCGACCTCGAGGAGTAGCATCAGTGCGTAGAACGGCTTCTCGCGTTTCTTGATGTAGTTGAACGACCCCAGAATCGCGAGCGGCGTAGTGAACGTCGTCAGCATGACCATGAACAGGCTGATTCCGTCGAGGCCCACCGCGTAACTCACACCCCAAGCGGCGATCCAAGAATGGCTGCTGGCGAGCTGATACCCGCCCCCTAAAGTAGGATCGTAAGCCCACCAAAGTCCGATGCTCAGGACGAATACGACGAGGCTCCAACGCAGGGCCAGCGTCTTCGCTTTATCCTCGACAGCCCACAGCACATGGGCCGCTCCGAGAAGCGGGAGCCAGATGAGCGCGTGTAACACCCAGCTGTCGTAGGCGATGCCGTTCAACATCTAAAACGCAATCATGGAAAGGATCACCAAAACACCGACGGTTAAAAAGAGTGCGTACGTGTTCACTTGACCCGTCTGGAAAAGGCTGCCGACCCACCCGATCGCCCGTGTCCCGTTACCCAGCATTCTGACCGTTCCATCGATGATGGTCGCGTCTACGACTCGCCACAGGACCCGAGAGGTGGTCAGGATGGGATCTACCACCCACCGATGGTAGAATTCGTCCACGTACCATTTGTTGTAGAGAACACGGGCGAATCCCGTGGGCTCCGCATCATCCACCGCGACTGGCACCTCTTTTCGCCCGAGCAAGCGCACGGTCACCAAAACGACGGCGAGGGCAGCGATGAACGAGATCATGCCCCAGGCCACTTCTCCCCCCCCGAACGGAGCGGCGTGCGCCACCTGGCCCAGACGGGCCTCCTGTATCTGGTGAGCAGCTTCGGTTACGGGTTCGAGCCAGTGATGGAGCCACTCGCCCATCGGGAGCAAACCGAATCCCCCAAGAACAGACTCTCTCAGATCGGTCGTAACGTTGATCCAACCTCCGAAAACCGACAGCACAGCCAGGATCGCGAGCGGAATCCACATCGTTTTCGGAGCCTCGTGGAGATGCTCGGCCTCCTTCGGTCCGGTTCTGTTTTCGCCGTGGAAGGTCAGAACCATCAGTCGCGCCATGTAGAAGGCGGTCAGCATGGCCGCCGCCAACGCCAGGATCCAGTAGACGGTGTACAAGCCCGGATACGGCGCGTTCTCGGCACCCGCCATCGCGCCCGTCATCCAGATTATTTCGTCCTTCGAAAAGAATCCGGCGAATGGCCAGATCCCTGAGATTGCCAAAGTGGCGAGCCACATCGTGATCCACGTGATCGGCATGTAGGCCTTGAGGCCGCCCATATTGCGCATATCCTGGGCGTCCCAATCCTTATGCGTGTGATGCAAGGCGTGGTGTATCGAGTGGATGACGGCGCCCGCGCCCAAAAATAGGAGCGCCTTGAAGAAGGCGTGCGTCATGAGATGAAAAATGCCCGCCGTGTATGCCCCCACGCCCACACCCAAGAACATATACCCGAGCTGGGAGATGGTGGAGTACGCCAGCACCTTCTTGATGTCTTGCTGCTTCAACGCGATGGTCGCCGCAAAGAGCGCGGTCAACACTCCGATTCCGGCCACCAGGGCGCTGCTCAACGGTGCTAGCGCGAACAGTACGGAGGACCGAACGACGAGATAAACCCCGGCGGTCACCATGGTCGCCGCGTGGATGAGGGCAGAAACCGGCGTCGGCCCTGCCATGGCGTCGGGCAGCCAAATATAGAGCGGAATTTGAGCGCTTTTCCCCACAGCGGCCAACAGAAACAACAAGGTCACGGTCGTGACCATCGCACCGCCGTACTGAAAAACCGACGTGGCGTCCCCGATAACGCCATTGTAGTCCACCTTCTGGAAAACGAGATACAGCAAGAAGATCGCCAGAAGGAAGCCCAGGTCACCGATCCGGTTCACGATGAACGCTTTCTTACCGGCGGACGCCTTTTCTTCGTCGCTGAACCAGAAGCCGATCAAGAGGTACGAGCATAGCCCCACCCCCTCCCAGCCGATGAACATGATCGGATAGCTGGCTCCCATCACCAACACCAGCATGAAAAACACGAACAGGTTCAGATAGGCGAAGTAGCGCGGGTATCCTGGGTCATCTTGCATATACCCGACGCTGAACACATGGATCAGGAACCCCACTCCCGTGATGACCATCATCATGATGATCGAGAGCTGATCGAGCTGGATCGCGGCGTCCACGTGTAGGTCACCGGTCGAGATCCAGGCCCAATAGCTGCGGATCACGGGCTCGTGCAACTCCGCGCCAAGCATCCCGAAGAAGTTTACCAGGGTGAGCACGAAAGCCAGCAGCATGACGCCCGGACCCACCCAAGTGGGTAGGCTGTGCGTTGTGGGTCGACCGTTCTCGAAGAAGTCGAATTCTCCGCCGGCCCGGACCGCATCAGCCGACTTCCTCGTGGCCGACAGAGCAAGCGCCCCGTTGATCACGAAACCCAGCAGTGGCAGCAAAATGATCAGCCCCGGCAAGAGGGGCTCCCATTCAGCGTGCGATTCGAGCCCGCCCGCCTGGGTCCCGAAGAGCCCAAAAAGGGTCACCAGGCTCACCAACGGAGGAGGTTGAATTTGTCCACGTTCACCGTTTCGTAGTGCCGGAAGATCGAGATGATAATCGCCAGACCAACCGCGGCCTCCGCTGCCGCGACCGTCATGACGAAGAACACGAAGACCTGGCCCTCGATGCCCACGTACCTCGAAAACGCGACAAAAGTGAGGTTCACGGCATTAAGCTGGAGCTCGATGCACAGAAACATCACGATCGCGTTTCTGCGCACGATCACACCAAGGGTTCCGAGCACGAAGATCGCTCCGGCCACCACGAGGGATTCGGCCAGCACCGTCAGGATGCCTTCTTGGCTAGAACGAGCGCGCCGACGATCGCCACGAAGAGTAAGAGGCCCGTCAGTTCGAATGCGACTACGTAGTCCGTGAAGAGCGGATATGCGATCGCCCCCACTGCCCCGTGTTCCCGCAACGCCGCGTCGATCGCGTCACCCGAGCCGAGATTGGTCGAGAGCCCCGCCGTTCCGCCCCCAAGCTGCCAAGCCAACAGGCCGCCGATCGCCCCGGTCACCACGAACCCGACGACCATTGCGACCGTGCCCCGAATATCCCGCTCGTAGTCGTGCCCCAAGTTCAGCAGCATGATTACGAAGAGGAAGAGCACCATGATCGCACCGGCGTAGACCATGATCTGGACCGCTGCGAGAAAGTGCGCCTCCAGCAGCACGTAGATTCCCGCCGTGCTGGCCAAAGTCGCCACCATGAACAGCAAGCTGGCGACCGGACTGCGGCTCATCACCACCCCCACAGCCCCCCCGATCGCCACCGCCGCGAACACGTAAAAGAGCAGCTCAGCCACGGACTGCTCCACATGGCACCCGTTTCACGCCCCGCCCTGCTCTAGCGCGCGTCAAATGGGATGCTAGCAAGGCGGGCGAGCCTCGAGAACCGAGTCGTACCGAAAGGTACGTCGCAGGTTCGCGATGCGAAGCCCAACGCCGCATAGCGCCCATTTCACGCGTCGCATCACTCGGACGCGGGGTCTGCGGGGTCCCACAGCAGCGTCGTCGGATGATCCTGTTCCATCAGCCGATCCAAGTCGTACACGAATCGGTCCCGCGAGTATTCCGCATTTTCGAAATCACGACCCACGTGGATGGCCTCGACCGGACAAACTTCCTGACACATTCCGCAGAAAATGCATCGGAACTCGTCGATCTCGTAGACGATGGGATAGCGGTTGCCCTGGTCGTCCTCCCCGCCAACGAGCCGGATGCAGTTGGCCGGGCAGACCGTCGGGCAAAGGCCGCACGCCACGCACTTGGGGCGGCCATCCGCGTGCACCTCCATTCGATGGGTGCCTCGCCACCGGGGGCTCAACTCCGTCTGCTCTTCCGGATACTGTTGGGTCACGGTCGTGGGATTCACCATGTGGCGAAGGGTCAGGGCCATCCCCTTGAAGGCAGCCCGCAAATACGAACTCTGCTCCGGGTCCGGCCTCTGAATCACAACTGTGGTTATCGCCATCTGATTACTCCGTAAACTCTTAGGTCGATTCGCCTATATCGTTTTCTAATCACCGGTAGGGACTCCTTTACTTGCGGCTGCGCCCCGCTCGTGGGGCCTCGGCCCGAACGAAACCACACGGCGGCCGGACGACGCACCCCCGATGATTCGGCCTCTATCGAGAAAGAAGACGAAGGCCACGGTACACATCCCGCTGACGCCAGTGAGCGCTAGCCCCTGAAAAAATCGTGAAACGCCGACTTGGTCCAAGACCAGCAGAGTCGACGATACCACCATGACGTACGCCAGCGCAGTCGGTAGCATCACTTTCCACCCCAGCTCCATCACCTGATCGTAGCGAAAACGCGGCAGGGTCCACCGAATCCATATGTAGAGCAGCAGGAAGAACGCCGTCTTGCCCGCAAATGCGGCGAAGGTGAGGAGCGTTTTCCAGACGGCCGGAGCGGCGGCGACAGGGGCGCCGGACGCGTCGAAGCCGCGAATGAGCTCACCCTGGTGCCAGAAGGCGTCGTCCCACGAACCGGGAAGGTCCCAGCCGCCGAAAAAAAGCGTGGCCATGAGTGCCGAGGCCGTAAGCATGTGCGCATACTCGGCGATGAAGAACATGGAGAACTTCATCGCGGAGTATTCAGTGTGGAAACCAGTGATCAGCTCCGACTCCGCTTCAGGCATGTCGAACGGCAAGCGGTTGGTCTCAGCGAACGCCGATATCACGAACAGGATGAACCCCAAGGACAACGGCAGCGCGAACCAGAGACCCAACTGCTGCTGTTGCCAGACGATTTCCGTGAGCGTGACGTTCCCCGCCATCATCAGCACCACGATCAGACTCAGGCCGAGCGCCACTTCGTAGCTGACCATTTGTGCCGAAGCACGGAGCGCTCCCAGGAAAGCATACTTGTTGTTGGACGCCCAGCCCCCGATCACGATCCCGTACACGCCCAACGAACTGAGCGCCAGGATGTACAAGATGCCGATCGGCACGTCGGCGATGATCATGTCCACCACCCCCCAAGGGGTGGGCAGCGGAGCGGCGAAAGGAACGACCGCGAACGTCACGAGCGCGGGGATCATGGCCAGCATCGGGCCGAGCATGAAGTAGAACTTGGAAGCGGTCCCGGGAAGCGCTTCTTCTTTGACCAGATTCTTGAGGCCGTCCGCGATCGGCTGAAGCAGCCCGAATGGGCCGACCCGGTTGGGACCGAGTCGGTCCTGAATAAACGCGGAAATCCGACGCTCAGCGAGCGTCGTGTAGGCCACGGTCAGCATCACCACGCCGAACATGATGGCGATCTTGAGCGACGTCGAAAGGAGGAGCGGCAGACCGGAAATCGGAGTATTCACGTCAGTCCCCCGACACCGTTTCACGTGCCTGGGACGGCGTACCTTGAGCGCCGATCGTTTCGTAATTCATTCCCTTATAAGATTTTACGGCTTTCGCCACGAGGCCGAACGCGTGATCCGCACGGCTCGGACCCTCCGCATTCTGGAGAGCCCCCATGAGGGCACCGAGTACCAGCCAAGCCGGGCGGGCCGTTCCCGGCCCCGACAGCGCAGGCCAGAATCGCTGCACGCGGCCGGCATGGTTGGTGAACGTGCCTTCCTGTTCCGCGAACGTCGTGACCGGAAAGTGGAAGTCCACCTCGGAGAGAGCCGAAGAGGTGTACGCACCCAAGTACACCACGAGCGCGGCGTTGGGGGCGACCACGTCAGGCACATCGTCGAGCGCGTCCCCGAGGACCAACAACACGCCGTCGTGGTCCGCCAAATCGTCCAGTCCTCCCTGCCCCGCGTCGTCGCCGACCCGCACGCATCCGAGCAACTCCGCGCCCTGCGTGTTGGGAGCCAGGTCCTTCCGGCGCGCCAGCCCCTCATAGCCCGCTAGAGAAACCTCGTCATCGGCCCTCGGTGAGCGGAAGGTCACGGAGCCACCGCCGAGAGCGTCGACCAACCTCGTCACCTCTCCGATGTCCTCGTTCGACCAGAACGGCGACACCACGGCCTTTACCGAGCGGTCGCCCAACGCCTCGATGCGGGCTTTTAATGCTTCGAGCGCCGGCTTCCAGCCCATCGCCCTATTGCGCCCCTCCAAGTTCACGACGGGTGCCTCCAACCGGTCGCCGCGATTGAGCCACTCGTACCGGCCGCGTCCGTAGTCGCACATCCAGTGCCCGTTGACCTCCGGATTCGTGCGGGGCTTGATCCGATGCACCAGGTTGTCTCTGGTGTGCAGTTCGATGTTGCACCCCTGACTACAATTCGGGCAAACCGAGTCCGTGTGCTTCAAGTCCCACGCCCGAGCCTTATAGAGAAAGTCTTTCGAAACGAGGGCGCCCACCGGGCAGATATCCACCACGTTTCCGGCCCACTCGGCTTGTTCCAACCCCTGGTCGAAGAATGTGTCGATCACCGCCCGGTTCCCTCGATCGACCACGGTGAGCAGCGGCTTCTCTTCGACCTCGCTCATGAAGCGCACGCAGCGCGTGCACATCACGCAACGGTCCCCGTAAAAGAGGACGTCCCCTCCGAAATCGTCGCGCCCCAAAACGCGCTTGGCGTCACGACCCCGACCGTGCTCCCGACCCTCGGCAAAAACGTAATCTTGGAGCTCGCACTCCCCGGATTGATCACAAATAGGGCAGTCGAGTGGGTGATTCAGTAAGTAGAACTCCAACACGCCTCGCCGCATTCGGGTTGCGGGATCACTCTGCGTGCGGACCACCTGGCCCTCGGCTGCTGTCGTCGTACACGACGGAAGCAGCTTAGGCGCCCCCTCCACTTCCACCAAACAAAGGCGGCACATCGCCGGCGACGAAAGGCCTGGGTGGTAACAATAATGCGGTACTTCGGTGCCGGCGCCCTCCGCGGCTTGAAGGAGGGTCGTACCATGGGGCACTCTGACTTCCTGCCCATCGATGGTCAAGGTCACCAGGTCGACCGCCGGTTCCTCGATTTGTTTCGTTTTTTTCGCCATTCGGCTAAGCCGCCCCCACCCGTTCCCCGCGCCGGATCAACGCGAGATACTCGCCTCTGAATTTTTCGATGGAGGACTGCACTGGTGCGGCCACCGAGTCGGACAGCACGCATATCGTTGTGCCCGTCATCTGCTCTGTGAGCTCGACTAACGTGTCCAGGTCGTCTTCGGTCCCGCGCCCGTCTTCGATGCGCTGGAGGATCGTGGTGACCCACGCTGTGCCCTCTCGACACGGCGTGCACTGGCCACACGACTCATGTGCGTAGAACGATGCCATGCGGGTGACTTGGTGGACGATGTCTGTGGTCTCATCCATCACGATCACGGACGCACACCCCAACATCGAGCCAGCTTCGACCACTCCCTCGTAACAGAGGGCGCAATTTTCGGCTTCTTCTGCGGACAACAGCGGTACGGAGCTTCCGCCGGGGATGACCGCCTTAAGCGCCCGATCCCCGATCATGCCGCCACAAACGTCGTAGATCAGATCTTTGAGTGGAAAACCGAGCGGGAGCTCATAATTACCAGGGCGGTTCACGTGACCGCTCACACAGAACAGCTTGGTTCCAGGGCTCTTGTCGGAGCCCCACTGTCGGTACCACTCACCGCCGTTTTTGATGATGTGCGGGATCACCGCAAGGGTCTCGACGTTATTGATCGTCGTCGGCATCCCGAAGGCGCCGACGGCCGCTGGAAAGGGCGGCTTCACCCGGGGCTCACCTCGATCCCCCTCCAGGGAACTCATGAGGCCGGTTTCCTCTCCGCAGATGTATGCGCCGGCTCCAGCATGTACGGTCACTTCGATCTTCTTTCCGGAGCCCAGCACGTCGTCGCCGATAATCCCGGCCTCGTATGCGTCCTCGACGGCCTTGGCCAACACCTGCGTCGCTTCGAAAAACTCACCCCGGCAGTAGATATAAACGTGCTCTGCGCCCATCGCGTACGCGCCAATGAGGCAGCCTTCGATGAGCTGATGGGGCACCCAGCGCATGAGTTCACGGTCCTTGAACGTCCCTGGCTCGGACTCGTCCGCGTTGCAGAGCAGGTAGTGCGGCTTATCCTTGGTCTTGGGCATGAAGCTCCACTTGAGTCCGGTCGGGAAGCCGGCCCCTCCCCGGCCGCGTAGCCCGGATGCCTTGACCAATTCCACCACGTTGTCAGGGCTCATCTCCAGGGCCTTCTGCAGCCCCTGGTACCCTCCACGCGCCTTCCAACCGTCCAGGGTCCGAGCCTCAGGATCCCCGAAGTACTCCGAAATAATCGGCACTTCGCTTGTGTGGCTGTACGGATACCCCATGGCTATTCCTCGCTCGCCGGCGAGGCCGCTTCAGCGGCGTTATCCCTCAGGTGCGCGATGATCCGCGGCACCTCATCGACCGTAACGTTCTCGTAGTAACGTGAATTGATCTGGACGCACGTCGGGAAACCACAACCCGCCAGGCACTCCGCCTCGATGACCGTGAAGGCTCCGTTGGCTGAGGTTTCGCCGATCTCGCTTTTCGTGTGTTCGAGAAACGCGTCGAGCACGTCCTCGGCTCCACTTAGATTGCAGCTGATGTTCGTACACACCTGTACAAAGTGCCGCCCCACGGGGCGCTTGTTGTACATCGTGTAGAACGTGGCGACCCCACGCACGAAGGCGGAAGACAGGCCTAGGAGACTCCCTACCCGGTCCATGGTCTCGGCCGACACGTGTCCCCGAATTTCTTGCGCTAAATTCAGAGCCGGCAGCAGCGCCGCCTGCTTCGTCGGATAGCGAGTCAGCATCTTCTCGAAGCGGATCGCGTAAGGCCCCTCGAACAGTGGCGCGTCCGGATCCTTCTCCTCTAGCATGTACGGATACGTGGGCGATCCCCCGGGGTGTCCACCCTCCAGAGGACGGATGCCCACAAAATCGATTCCGCGAACCTGCTCCTCGGTCAGATCATACTCGCCGACGTTACCCGCCCAACCGGGGTTCTTGAAGGGAATTTCGCTCATCGATCGATCTCTCCGAGGACGATATCGAGAGACGCGTTGATCATGATGAGGTCGGAAACCAAATGGCCTTCGGCCAACTTGGCGATCACCGACAGATTTACGAACGACGGCGGGCGAATCCTCCACCGTACCGGCTTCTCGCCACCGTCACTCACGACGTACATCCCCAACTCGCCTTTCGAACCCTCGATGGCGAAGTAACAGTCGCCGGCTGGGACTTTGATTCCCTCCGTGATCAACTTGAAGTGATGGATCATCGACTCCATGTCGTTCATACAATCGGTTTTGCTGGGTAAGGAAACCCGAGGGTCCGCCACGTTGATCGGCCCTTCCGGAAGCCGCTCGAGCGCCTGCTCGAGGATCCGCAAGCTCTGACGCATCTCCTCCATGCGCACGAGATATCGATCGTAGCAGTCTCCGTTTTCACCGATCGGGACGTCGAAGTCGTACGTCTCATAGTCGTAGTAGGGATTGTCCTTACGGAGATCGTAGTCCACGCCGGAGGCTCTGAGATTGGGTCCAGTGAACCCGCAGTTGATCGCGTCCTCTCCCGAAATGACACCGATATCGAGGGTGCGTCCGAGATGGATCCCGTTGGTCGTAAGCAGAGAGTCGATCTCGTCCAACGTCTTCGGGAAAGTTTTTACGAAGTCGTGGAGCGAATCGGTCCAGCCCTCCGGAAGATCCGCCATCATGCCGCCGACCCGCGTGGCCGACGTCGTGATGCGGGCCCCCGTGAACGACTCGTGGAGCTTATATATGCGTTCCCGTTCCTGAAACGCATACAGGAAGGGTGTGAAAGCCCCAACGTCGATGGCGGTCGTTCCAAGCCAAAGCAGGTGGCTGAAAATCCGCTCCATCTCCATGCAGAGCACGCGCACGATCTTACAACGCTCCGTCACTTCGAGTCCCATGAGTTTTTCGACCGCCATGACGTATACGCAGTTGTACATCAGGGGGGCCAGGTAGTCCATCCGGTCCGTGAGCGGGACGATCTGGTTCCAAGTCCGGTACTCGCCGAGTTTCTCAAACGAGGAATGCAGAAAGCCGATATCGGGGGTGACCTTGAGCACGGTCTCGCCGTCGAGCTCACAGATCAGCCGCAAGACCCCATGCGTCGCGGGATGCTGCGGGCCGATGTTGATGAGCATCGGCTCCGTTCTCATACCCGGCTCCGGAATTTCCAGGATCTTTTCCGTCATCGACTCACCCCGCCTTCGCCGGTTGCGTCGGGCGGCGCCGGAGGCTCGATCCCAGGGGCACCGCCAACCTCCAACTCTTCAAGCGTATAGTAGTCGTGATAGTCCTGAGAAAGGGCTCGCCGAGTCTGTTCTTCCCTCGAAAAGCGCCCTCGCAAAGGAAAATCCTTGCGGAGGGGATAACCCTCTGCGTAGTTCTGCGGCATCAGAATCCGCCGAAGATCCGGGTGGTCTCGGAAGTGGACCCCGAACAAGTCGTAAACCTCTCGCTCGAGCCAATTCGCCGCGCCCCATAGCGCAACCACGCTATCGATGGAGAGGGCGTCGAGGGGTAGTTCACACTTGACTCGGAGCGCTCGTTTGAAGGCGATCGACCACAATTGGTAGACGACCTGGATCGGCCTGCCGCCCCCGTAGTCTACGGCGGTGACGTCCACGAGGAGGTCGTAAAGTTGGTCCGGCTCATCCTTAAGCCAACTCAGGACTTTCCGGTTGTCGGCGGCATCCACGAACACGACGTGCTGATCGCTCGCCTGTATTTCGTGGTGCAGTATCGAAGAGTCGAAGCGACCGCGAAGGGCCGTGACCAAGGGGTTCTCAATCTGGTCCCCGCCGCTCGCGCGTGGCGTACCGACCGTACTCTCCGAGGCCTCCGGGCCTTGCTCAACAGCGTCGAACGCGGATCCGCTCTTCTCCACTACGACAGCAAGTCCTCCGAACGCTTTGGGCGGGCAGTCTGAGCGAAGGAACTGAGCTGTTCCTGCTGAGTGGAGTTTCCGAACGGCCCGGCCAACGCCCCGATCTCATCGGCTCCAGCGCGTGGTCGCGCTACGAGGGCGGGATCCTCCGCCCTGAGAGCGTAATGGTTCGACAAGCTCTCGTTACGAATTTTCTCCTGAATCATCATCAAGCCGTAAATCAAACCCTCCGGGCGCGGCGGACAGCCGGGCACGTAGACATCGACGGGCACGATCGTGTCGATACCTTGGACCATCGAGTACGTATCGAACACCCCTCCCGAACTCGCGCACGCCCCCATCGAGACACACCATTTAGGCTGCATCATTTGGTCCCAGATCCTACGCAAAACGGGCGCGAGCTTGTATGGGACTCGCCCCGCACAGATCAGCACGTCTGCCTGTCGCGGACTGAACGACATGCGCTCCATCCCGAAACGAGCTAGATCGAAGTTCGAAGCGGCCGAAGCCATCATCTCGATCGCACAGCACGCCGTACCGAAGGGCATGGGCCAAAGCGAGTTCCGTCGGGCCCAGTTGACCACGAAATCCACCTTCGTGGTAAGAAACGTGGGGCTTCCGAACCCTAGGAGCCCGCCTTGCCTCCCCTCCGCGGCGCCCAAGGCCTCGGCTTCCGCGGGGGTCAACGGATCTCTTCCCTCACCGTCGTTTAGTCCCATTCGAGACCTCCCTTTTTCCATTCGTAGACCAAGCCCAGAGCCAAGACGGCGACAAAGAGACTGACCGCCACGAACGGCCCCCACCCCAACTCCCTCATCTCGACCGCCCACGGGATCAGAAAGATCGTCTCGATGTCGAAAACGATGAAGCTGATCGCGACCATGTAGAACTTTACAGAGAAGCGGAGTCGGGTATCCCCCAAGGGAATCATTCCGGACTCATAAGACATGGATTTTTCCGGAGTCCGTCGCCCCGGGCTCAGAAATTGGGATGCGAGGCCCATTCCAAGCGCGTTCAGAACGGATACGCCGAAAAGGATCAGTAGCGGGACGTATGATCCCGACATGTTGGGCCCTTAGACGTGGCTTGTGAAATTGTTCACTTGCGTGTTGCATTAAGGTATTCTGACCCTCGAACGAGTGTCAACCCGATTTCGTCGGCCATTGCGCCCTTTTTGATCGCCAATTGCGGTGTTTGGTAAAAGCAACCTATTGTCGGCGTCCGAGGCGGGGGTCTCAGGAGGGGCGCAGGTCCTTCCCGAGGCCGGATGGGCCCGCCAAAAAAACACTTTCCCCTCAACTCGAAGCCAAATATGCCGATCAAGAGCGACCACTGGATCCGGCGGATGTCCGAAGAGAACGGAATGATCGAGCCGTTCGTCCCGAACCAAGTAAAGGACGGCAACATCTCGTACGGCCTGTCTTCTTACGGCTACGACATCCGGGTAGCGTCGGAGTTCAAGGTCTTTACCAACGTCCACAACGTGATCGTTGATCCGAAGAACTTCGACGAACGTTCCTTCGTCGACGTAAACGAGACCGAATGCATCATCCCCCCCAACTCTTTTGCTCTCGCCAGAACGGAAGAATATTTCCGTATTCCGCGCGATGTCCTTGTGGTGTGTGTGGGTAAGAGCACGTACGCCCGATGTGGAATCATCGTGAACGTGACGCCTCTCGAGCCAACCTGGTGCGGATACCTCACGCTCGAAATCTCGAATACCACCCCCTTGCCAGCGAAAATTTATGGCGGCGAAGGGATTGCTCAGCTGCTCTTTTTGGAGGGAGACCAGGAACCGAGCGTCGCGTACGTGGATCGGCACGGTAAGTACCAGGACCAGGTCGGAGTGACGCTCCCCAAATTATAAGCACGTGACAGACACGCGCGACGAAAAAGCTTGGACCGCGCGGCCATTCACACCGGCTTTGTGGTTGGCTGGCGCTCATGCGCAAACGTTGGCTGGCAAGTTTCTCAGGCAGACTCCCGGCGAGGCCGTCGACTCGCTCCGAAGGGAACGGATCGAGACCCCCGACGGGGACTTTCTTGACCTCGACTGGATGCCCGAGTCCGACCCTACGGCGCCTCTCGTCCTCGTGATGCACGGGTTGGAGGGTCACACCAAGAGGGGTTACATAGTCCAGACCTTTCTTGCGTTGGCGGACCGTGGTATGCGCTCGGTCGGTCTTAACTTCCGAGGTTGCTCGGAAGAGGTGAACCGTCTGCCCCGCTTCTACCACTCTGGCGAGACGGAGGATCTGGGCTTCACCCTAACTCTACTCCGCGAACGATTTCCCGACCGCCGACTCATGGTGATCGGCTTTTCTCTCGGGGGTAATATCCTTCTTAAATATCTAGGGGAACAAGGAGCTAAAAACGACGCGTCTCTTTCAGCGGCCGCCGTCGTGTCGGTTCCGTATGATTTGTCCGCCGGAGCCGACGCTCTGGAGGGGGGAGGCATGGCCCGAATTTATGCCCACTACTTCCTTCGCTCCCTGCGAACCAAAGTGCGTATGAAGGAAACGATTCTCGCGCGTGTTCTCGATCTCGACGAGGTTTGGGCCAGCAAAACCCTCCGGGATTTCGACGACGCTGCGACCTCCAAGCTCCACGGCTTCGCGGGGGCCGAAGACTACTACCGGATGTCGAGTTCGAACCGCTTCATTCCGACCGTCCATGTCCCAACCCTGATCATCCACTCGCGAGACGATCCTTTTTTGCCCTTGGCCGCCGTGCCCCTTTCCGCCATCGAAGCGAACCCTTTTCTGACCTTGGTCTTTACCGACGCCGGTGGCCACGTAGGATTTTTCGAAGGTGGACCGCCGTGGAATCCGCGCTTTTGGATGGAGGATCAGTGTGCGTCTTTCCTCGACCATGATCATGCAAGGGATCTACGAACTTGATGCCTAGCCGGGCTCACTTTGCCGGAAGAACACCTTTTGGTGCCAACTCGCTCGCGCCGGACCCTCCCACGGCCCCTCGCGGGCGTCTTTTAGTCGGGTAACCGTGTTGTCGAACACCACCGTGTCCGGGCTCACAGCTTCTTTCTCGACAAGTTGCCGAAAGTCCGGTCGGGCCAATCGCTGCACGACACCATCCATCAGAAACCAAACGGGCGTGTTGTCGAGAACTCGCACACCAAGCCGCCGTTCTTGGTCCTTCAGGACACCTACCATGGCGTCGATGGAACACCCCGATGGAGGTACGGAAGCCTGATCGACGGCCACGAGCAGAAACCGCTCGTGTCGCCAGTCGCGTCCACAAGTGAGGGGCATCCCGTGGGCCACCCACGTCTCCAGGAACGAATCGACGGCGCTCAGCAGGCTGTCTTGCTCAGCTTTCGCCAGGCTCCGCTCGACCCCAAACACCCAAAGGCGCGAGTCGTCTGGCAGTGTTTCGAACGGAACCGCGGGCATCAGGCCACCTCCGCATCGCCCGACACACCATCGGCGTGTTCGGCCAGGTCGGGACCACCGTCGCCGCCGTCGGGCGCCAGCGTCGATGGATCCATCGACGGCATGCTCGAAATCATCTGTGGCGGCGATTTGTCCAAGAGTATCGCTACCCACTTCAGATCTTCGGTGTTCTCCAACATGATTTTGACCACCATCGTGAGAGGAACGGCCAGTAGTGCTCCGACGGGGCCCCAGATCCATGCCCAGAAAAGCAACGACAAGATCACGACCAACGTCGACAACCCAAGCCTTCTACCCAGCAAGTTAGGCTCGATGATGTTCCCGAACACCGTGTTGATCGTCCCGTATCCCACCACGACCAGCATGAAATGACCGAGTGTGCCGAACTGAAGGACGCTGAGCAGCAGCGCCGGAATCGCTGCGAAAATGGACCCCACCGTGGGAATGTAGTTCAGGACGAATCCGATGAGTCCGAGCAGGATGGGAAAGTCCAGTCCCGCGAACCAGGCGACCGAACCGATGAGCAAACCGGTGGCCAAGCTCACGAGGGTCTTGATGCCGAGATACTCCTGGACCTCGCGGACGATCTTCGTCATACGGCGACGGTCGTTCTTGACCACGGTGCTGATGCGGCGCCTTTCCCCGACCCGCGGCCCCACGATTGCCCGAAACTTGAAAGGGAAAACCGTCGCTTCACTCAAAATGAACGCCATGATCAACAGAACCCCGAACGTGTTGGTCAAGAACCCAGCCACCCGTGCGGCAGCCGTTGCGAACAGGTCGACCGCGATACCCGGATCGAAATATTCGATCAGATATTGGTCCAGCTGGATCCCGACCTGTGCGCTCAGACTGGTCACCCACGACGCGTAAAGGGCCACCAGTCGTGCTCTGTACACGGGGAGTTGGCCTTGAAGATCCGCCACCGCTTGCGAGCCGAGCAGGATGAGCGCGCCGAAAATCGCACCCATCACAAGCATGGTCAGCGCTATGGCCAGGGGTGCCGGTACACGCCGGAGTTGCAGCCAGAACATCAGCGGCATGCTCATCACCGCCAGGAACAGGGCCAGAGCGAAGGGCAACAATATGCCCGCGCCTTCGCGTAACCCCGCTACGACGACCACGAACGAGGCTCCCATCAAAAGAAAGCGGGCTCCGGGGGTGTTGGCTTGTACCGGTATCATCTAGAGGCCTGTGGAAGAAGTACAGCGGGTCGAACCTCTGAAGTTCATGATCGGAGCGGAATCCTAGCACCATGGGTGAACAACGCCGGCGTGAATCGTTTCAAATCCAAGGCTAGTACCAGCGAAAGATGTCTGATGCCTGAACACCGATCGCTTTCCGGGGTTCCGAAGGCCCCTAGGTATAGTTTGAAGGTAGACGATAATTTACTTAGTGACTTATCATTGAGAGTTGGCATGTGCTGCCCATGAGTTCGTTTGTCCGAAAACATCGAGAGGACCTTTTTTGAAGGAGACCGTCCGGGCGCTCTTGATCGATGATGATCAAGGGGACTTTGTCTTTACCAAGGCCCTCGTACAGCAGATTAAGCGCCCTATTATCGAGTTGGATTGGGTCGCTACGTTGGAGGAAGGGCGGGACGCCATGGCTCGGGGTGAGTACGACGTCTACCTCGTCGATTATTTCCTAGAAAGCGGCACGGGCCTCGACTTACTCAGAGAAGCGGCACAACATCAGCTTACGGCTCCGGTGATCATGCTGACGGGTCGCGGCAGCCATGCCGTAGACCTCGAAGCCATGCAGGCGGGCGCAGCCGATTACCTCATCAAGGGCCAGATCAAGCCGGAGGATGTCGAGAGATCCATCCGGTATGCGCTCGATCGTATGGAGGTGCAGCAGGCCCTCAGGGCGAGCGAGGAGCGCCATCGAGCGATGTTCGACCACCTCCCGATGGGCGTGTACCGTTGTACTCTAGGGGGTGAGTTCCTGGATGCGAACCCGGCCTTGGTGAGGATGCTCGGCTACCCCGACAAGGTGACTCTGGAAACCGGGTACGCTCCCTCGTTTTACGTAAGCGACGACGACGAAGAACCTTTCAAAGCTCGACTGAAGGAGTCATGACATCGATAGCTCGACCGTAGTAGTCGAGCGCACGAAATTTTAATCCCGCGCGATCACAAAGGTCGCCCGCCCGATTGAGCGGAACCCACCGGTTACCCAGCTCGGAGGCGAGGGCCTCCGCCTCGAGGTTGGCAAGAAGTCCCTCGTCGATCGGCGGAATCTGTTCCCGTTCGGGCTTCTTGGAGCGGAACAGGCCTGAAAGTCGTTTCATCACGGAGGCTAAGAGATGGTCGGGGACCTCCAGTGTAGTAATCCCTGATGACTCCCGGTAGACGGACGCCTTTTCGTCAGACGGAGCCCAGGTGGGCGCCGGCGAACCGTCGCCAGAACCAAGGTGCGCGCCTCACCGCGATATCGATGAAGAAAGCCAGCAGAGCCAACGCAGACAGCCATGGCCACAAGGGAGTCGGTACGGACGCGGTTTCTCCGCGGTCGTCGAAAATGTCGCCCATATCGGGCAAATAGCCTCCCCCGGTCTGGACGGCGATCTCATCCAGCAGTGCAGTGTTCGCCGGATAGAGCCGGTATTCGTCACCGTACCTGTAGAAGAGAGCCTGCGAGCGGTCCTCGATGCCGTTGCCCGACAGCTCGAACCGATACGGCTCCTCTCCCGGGGCACCCAAGGAATGATGCGCCTGAAACGTTCCGGGGCCGACTTGTTGGAAAGACAACAATGACTCCTCACCGTCGCTCCCCAACACCCGAAGGCGTGGGTCCAGCTCGGTCCGGTATTCACCCTCTTCTGTGAGAGCACTCACCGTAATTAACGCTTCGTCGCCGATCCGTTCGACCACAAAATCCAACTCGTCTCCGCCGTCGCGCATCATCGTTTCTCGGACAAGCTGGGACCAGAACTTCCCATATCCGTCCCATGTGAGCCAATCGGCAGCCCAGCGGTTCTTTACATCCGACGTGAATATCGCGGTACGGCCCAGCCCATAACGCCAGCGCGCCAAAAGTGGGTTCTCCGAATCGGACTGGATGAGGACCTCGGCGGTCTCTTTGGCAAGCGTCCTCACGTAACCTCGGAGCAGTGGCGCCGCATCGAAGTCGATGTCGGTGAAGGCCTCGATGGAGGTGGTCACCGTCGTCTCGACGGGCTCCTCCACGAGCGTGGACTGCGAGGCGATCTGAGTCTCCTGAATGAAAATCTGTGGCACTCGCTCGGCGTCCTGGATGAAGTAGCTCCGCCCTTTGCCCCAGGTCGCTATGTTGCCGAGCAATTCGCGATCCGCCTCCTGGCCTACGGCCACCGACGACACGGTAATATCCGAGTCGGACATCAACGAAACGAGCTCTTCATAGTCGTCCGCGTAGGTCTTTCCATCCGACAAAAGGATCACGTGCCTCACTTCGGCCTCGGACTCCGCGAGCGCGTCGAACGCTGCTTCCAACGCGGGATAGATGTTCGTCTGGGACCCAGCGATGATGCGGCTGATGAACTCGTTCATCTGGGATTTTTCGGCCGCAAGCTGAAGGGGCACGGTCACGTATGGCGTGTCGTCGAAAGTGATCAATCCGAAGCTGTGGGTGGGTTCGAGAAAGTCCAGAGCCGCTTTTGCCGCTTCCTTGGACAACTCGAGCTTCGGGCCGACCATGCTGTAGGACTTATCCAAGACGATGACGAGCGCCAGATCCTTGCGCCGTTCGTTGATCTCGAACCAGACGGGAAGTACTTCTTCGATATCCGAGTCGACGTAACCCTCCTCACCGTAGCTCGACTCGCCGGCGGCGAAGATGAATCCGCCTCCGGAGTCTCGGACGTATTCCAGGATTGCCTCCACCTTGTCCACGCTAAGCGCGTCCATGGGGACGTCACTCATCAGCACGAGGTCAAATTCTTCGAGAGCGGCGGACGTCCGCGGTAAGGCTTCGGGGCCCACGACCGTAACATCCATTCCTTCGGCGGAAAGGGCGTCTCTCAGGTAGACGGCGCTGGCCAATCGACCCTCTACGTAGAGGATATGAGGACGGGCGCCGACGGAGACCGATTGCGTATGAAGGTCGTTCTGGCGCAACGGATCGTTCTCGTTCTGGAGCTGTGCGGAAATTGTTCCCGCGCCTCCCGCCGGAAGCCTCACATCGAAGGCGACCTCGTTGACGCCCGGCTCGAGAGTCACTTCCCTTGTTTCGAGCGTCTGGTCGTCCCCAACGAGCGCGACGGTTGTCGTGGTCGCCACACGGCTGAAGATGCGGACGGTCGCCGTCACGGGCTCCTGCTCGCGGATCTCTTCGGGCAGATCGATCGTCTCGACCCAACTGTCCCCAGCACCCCGCACGGTGGCCGGAAGCGTGAAAATTCGGACCCCCAGTTCTTGAGCCTCACCCAACAGTCGAGACACGTTCCCAGCCGTCTCATTGCCGTCCGTAATCAGGACCAGACGCTTCAGATAGCGTGGGTCGAAGGTCCGGAACGCCCGCGCCACGGCCGCTTCGATATTCGTGACGCTCTGATTGATCGAGCGATCCGCGCCGTCGGCCGACACTTCTACCGAGCGAATCCCTTCGGCCGACGTGAGGGCTCGCGCGGAGCCACCAAAGGCGAGGAAAGCCGCGTCCGCCGGGTCGCCTTGAGCGTTTGCAGAAGCCATCCAGTCGATCGCCGTCCCGACAAAAGCCGGGTCGATACTGCTCGATACATCCAACGCGAAAACAACCGACATCCATTCGCCGGACCGGTGCCAAACCGGCTCGAGGAGGGCAGAAACCAACAGTATCACGACCGCGATTCGGAGCCCTGCGGCCACGGCACGATGTCGCGGCGACGACCCCAGCGTCGAAGCCTTGGACAGCCGCCAGATGAAAGGAATCGCCACGAGGCCCAAAATCGGCCACCAACGAGCGAATTCAATGTTCATACGGTGACTCGACCGGTGACTGGATTCATACCGTCACTCGCTTGTGGTAGGTGACCCACTCCGCCACCACCAAAAGGAGCGCGAGGAGGAGCAAAACGATCCACAACTCGTCACTGGGTCCCGGATCGGCGGCAGCCACCACGGTCGATGCGGCCGCAACGACCTCGGCTGAGGCGAGGTCCGAATCGTTGACCGAGGAGCGCTCCACACTGGCCAAATTGACGGCGACCCGTAGCCGGCGATCGTCGTCGGACGCCAGAGTGAAAAATCCTGGCTGGTCCGCCATAAAAACCGTGCGATCGGACAGCGGCCACGCGGTCACGTCGTTGCCCTCGATGTCCGTGACGGTAGCCCCGGGAATCGGGACCTCGACCCGACCCGGTGCGCGAGTCAAGGCGATCTGCTCATCCATAAGCCATCCCAAAGTGTTCGATAAAAAAATCGGGAAGCCCGGATGGAGGGGGAAGTTCGAATCCTCTAAAGCAAACGAAACACGGACGATTCTTTCCTCTTCGTCACTGAGCAAAACCAGAGGCAGAGACCGATCTCCAACCACCACTTCGGGGCCCGCCCGCTGACCATTGCTCGCGGACGCGGAGACGCGCGCGGCTCGATCGATTCGTAGATCCTCGAGAGCGACGAAACGAAGCACCGGATGGCTTCGATCCCATCCGGATACTTCCGGATCCTCCACAAGCGCTAGGGTCGGAGCCAACCACGCCACGTTGGGCGGGAGGAACAAGAGCGCCGGTCCCGGAGGTGCCTCGGAAGGAGCGAAGCGATCGAAAATGTATACGTCTGCCGAAGTCTGAGGGTTGTAGCTTGCGGGTCTCACCACTTCGAGCGACAACCGAGGGACGTCGGCCAACACGTTCTCGAGGTAGGTGCTGCCAGGGGTGACGAGCACGACCCGCGTCTGCGTTCGCATCGGCAAGAAAGCGTACGCGTAGTCGTCGGCAGGGAATGCATCAGTATTGGTGGTGACGATAGCCCGTATGGGCCCTCGCCCGAAGTCGCGCAAATCGATGGACCGCGCCCACGTTTCGCCCGCTTCGAGGGTCAGCGTGTCTCGAATGCCGACGTCCAGCGTCCCGCTCAGCTGAAGCGCGATCAACTTTGCGGTCGGCGACGCATTTTTCAGCTGAACGAACGCGCGGTAGCTCGTCGGCTCAGAAGGCAACGCATCGACGTCGAAAGCAGTGATACCCACGTTGTGCGCAGGCTCGAAAACAGAGACGACCGTAGCCTCCGGCGGCGCGTCACTCACCATGACTCCGTCCGAAATGAAGAAAATTTCAGAATCGATCTCCGGCAAATCCGGGAACTGGGGTTCCCCGCCGAGAGACACCGTGAGTCCCGCGAGCACTTCCAAGGCTGACCGCCGGTCGCTCGCATCTCCAGGAGGAGCCTGACCCGACGTGTCGAGAATGAGGAATTCTCCGCTCGCGCTTCCTTGTCGCAGGAATCGGCCCGCATTGGCCACGGCGTGCTCCCAACGCGTGAACCCGTCGGCGGTGCGAGTAGCCATTGTCGCGGAATTGTCGATCACGACCGTGATGTTGCGGAGATCTCTACCCGAGGCGGAAAGTTCAGGTCGCCCCGTTCCGGCAGCGACGAGAAGTCCGATGGTTAGGGCAAGCATCAACGAGAACCACCAGCGCAACCGGTCGAAGAACGTGTTCTTCTTTTTTTCTTTGAGCAGGCGATTCCAAAGCAGCGTAGACGGGACGATCACTCGCTGGGGTGGTGGCTTGAGCCAATAGAGGTACACGACGACCGACACCGTGCCAGCCAAGAGGAGTCCAATCACACCGGAACTCATTCCGAGGAAGGTCATCGGAGGAAGCGCCCCTGGCGGAAGACTTGAAGAATCATGTCCTCGAACGGGATGTCAGTGGTCGTCCGGAGATAACCCCAACCGTTTTTGCGGCAATACCCGCCGACTTCTTCGCAGTGCTCTTCGAACTTTTCGGCGTACGCCTCGAGGAGCGCCGGAGTCACCCGCACGCGTTGGGACGTCCCGAGTTCCGCGTCTTCGAGCAGCACTTCGTCGGGGAGATCGGGCCGCGCCTCTCCGGGGGTGTGAATCTGCACGGCGAAAAGATCCTGTCTGAAGTGCCGAAGCATATCGAAGGCTTTTGAGAATCCCAACTCGTCCAGGAAGTCCGAAACCACCACCACCAATCCCCGGCGCCGCCGGGTCGAGAAAAAAGCCTTGAACGCCTTCTCCATCGAGGTGGCCCCACCAGCCTGGGCGGACTCAAGAAAACGAAACGCATGCCAGACCTGATGTTTCCCTCGGCGCGCCGACAGCTCGTGCGCGACGCCGTCCGCAAAGCCGACCAGGTTGACCCGATCCTGGTTCAGGAGCCCGACGTAACAAAGGGCGGCCGCAATTTTTCGCGCGTAGTCGAATTTTGGAGGCGCCCCATGGTCCATCGACCCACTGGAATCAAAAAAAATGTAGATCGGGAGGTCCGCCTCCTCCTCGAAAAGCCTCAGGATCAGCTTGTCGGTGCGCAAGTAGGTACGCCAATCGACGTTCTTGGTGTCCTCACCCGACACGTACTGCCGGTAGTCGGCGAATTCGATTCCCGAGTCCGTCTTTTTCTTGGCTCGATGCTCCCCGTGCATATGACCGGGAATCATGTGATTCGAGACGACGTTCAGATATTCGAGCTTCTTCAAGAACTCATCGTCGAAGAGCGTTGCCTTCTCACTCATCCGATGAACGCCGGGCTCGCCGACTTACTCCGATGGTTCCGGCGTATCCTTCATGATCGCCTCCAGGATCGTGTCGGTGTCGATCCGTTCCGCTTCGCCCTCGAAGTTTAGCAGTACCCGATGCCTAAGCGCGGGCAGCATGAAGGCACGAATATCTTCGCACGACACGTGGACGCGACCGTTGAGAAGCGCGCTGACCTTACCCCCGATGACCAGCGTCTGTGTTCCGCGCGGACTGGCGCCAAAACGTACGTACCGCTGTGTGAGCGGGTGGGAACGCGGCGTATCCGGATGGGTCGCGAGCGTGAGTTGGATCGCGTAGTCCTGGACGGACCGCGCGATGGGAACCGACCGAGCGGTGTCGCGCATCGTGAGGATCTGATCGCGGTCGAGCACCATGCCGGCGGTGGGTTCCTCACGGCGGGTTGTCCGGTCCATGATTTCGTGCATGTGGTGCGCTTCCGGATAAGAAATTTTCAACTTGTAGAAGAAACGGTCGAGCTGTGCTTCGGGCAGGGGGTAGGTCCCCTCCATCTCGAGAGGATTCTGGGTGGCGAGCACAAAAAACGGAGGGGCGAGCTCGTGGGTGGTCGTGCCCACGGTGACGCTGCTTTCCTGCATCGCTTCGAGAAGCGCGGACTGCGTCTTGGGCGTGGCTCGATTGATCTCGTCCGCCAAGAGGATGTTCGTGAAGATAGGCCCCTCTTGAAACGCCAGGTGTTTTTCGCCGGTGTCGCTTTCGTGTACGACGTCGCTGCCCACGATATCACCCGGCATGAGATCCGGCGTGAACTGGATGCGAGAAAATTTCAGATGCAGAACATCGGCGACCGTGGCTACGATCTTGGTTTTGCCTATGCCAGGAATGCCCTCGAGCAGTACGTGCCCTTTGGCCAACAAGCTGATCAGCGTGCCGTCGATGATTTCCTCGTTCCCGACGATCACCCTGGAGATTTCGTCTTTGACGTTCTGGAACTGCTCGGTGAATTCATTCACCTGGCTATCAAGACTATCGAGTTGCGTAGTGGTCATTTTCTCTCTTCGGGCCGAATGGCCAAGAAATATTTTTTTACGAGGCCGCGGTACCGCCAAGGAATTCGCTCGGCGTTCAGCGCCGAACCCTCTGAGTATCGTGAAGGCGCTCGTACATCACGGTACTGAACAATCGAGCTCTGCTGACGGCTCGCCTCTTGGAAAAGATCCTCAGGATCCAGCTCTTCTTCGGGCGAGTCGGGCGCGGATCCGTCGATTACCTCGAGAGCGAGTTGCGCTTCGAGAGTGGTGGTCGCCCCGAGTTCAAGCTCACCACCGGACGGATCCCCGGTCGCGTTGCCAGACGGCCCGGATTGGGTGCCAGGCGATCCCCCTTTGGATCGGGTGACTTCAGAGGAAGGCTGGGTCGCCGGCGCGTCCGTCGGTTCTCCAGAAAGCGACGCACTCTGTGCCATCTGCGCTTGCGTCTGGCCTGGGGAACCGCCGGGCTGCTGCGCCAAAGCCTCCTGCATCGATTCCGCGGCCTCCGCGGCATCGTTATTGGCTTCCTGTTGAGCCCCCTGCGCCGACAACTCCTCGAGGGCGGCGGCGACCCGATCGAGAGCCTCTTGAGCATCCTCGAGGCGGTTTTCGGCAATCGCTGCCGCGGCGTCCTCGAGCGCGTCGAGGAGCTCTTGGATGACAGGCTCGTCCACAGCGGAGGCGTCCCGCAGCTGATCGCCGAGGTCGGCTAGGTCGGCCATGTCGAGGTCACCGAGCCGTTCAGACAATTCTCGTAAAAGCTCGGCCGCCTCTGACAGTTCCTGGTTCCCTAAGGCGTCGGCGAATTCAGCCAACTCATTTGATCCCGTCAATTCCTGCATCAACTCGTCCAGGGCATCACGAGTAGCGATCATCTCGAGATTTCCCTCGTCCAGAGCGTCCTGGGCCTCCCGCAGATCACGGAGGACTTCTTCGAGGGAGGTCTCGTCGGCAGCGAGTTCCTCCAGCGCTTCTTCGAGGAGGCCTCGGGCCTCTTCATCCAGAAGTTCGTCGCCGACACCGTCGATCATGTCACGGAGGTCTTCGACGTAGGCCTCTTGAAGTCGCTCGAAGCGAGCCGAGTCCGACACGGCCGCAAACGTCAACACTGGGCCATTCGAGGGCACAAGAGCCAATAGCTGCAGCAGGACAAAAAGCGCCAGCGCGACTCCAAAACGCCTCGGGAGGGCCACCGGTACGAGGCGCCTCGGATCCAAGCGGTGAGCCGTCGCCGCCGCGCGCGCTACCACGAGATCGATCCAGGGCGAAGAGTCCTCCTGCCTCATGAGCCAGTAAGCGCTCTTGATCTCGTCATTGAGACCGGCCCGGGAGTCCAACACCCCTGCCGCGCGCTCGAGTCGTCGGCCACCAAGCTGGGACCAAAGGACGAAGCCCAGGAAGGCGGCGGACCCCGCCACAACGACCCACGTGCCGGGTGGCATGCTCACCGGCACCAACAAAGGAGCCGCTTTGATCAACAGCAAGGCACCGAGCAGGAAGCACAACGCCACCGACAGATGCTGAAGGGTCTGGTTGACCCGCACCTTGAGATCGATCCGCTTCAGGACGCCAGTGATCGTAGACCGCTCGGTTGCTTTACTCACCGGCGACCTTTTTCAAGGCTGCTCGACCGCTCGAATTGTGAACCATAGGCGCTCCAGGTGGACCGAAGTGGGGGGCTAAAGTGACGTCACCGCAGAAAGCGAGCAAGAGAGGAGCACAACGTTCGCTAAAACAACAGCCGCGCTTCTACTTCGAGACGATGTTTCCGCCGGCTTTTCGACCTCGATGCAGGGCCCCGCGAGCTGAGCGAGCGATCGCGCCGTATCGGGCGGACCAGCCCTTCCTGCCCCCCCGCTCAGCAACGCCCACGCTCACGGTCAAAGGCCACCGAACCGCGGGGTAATGGGGCGGTTCCGCTTCGCCAGCCCTTTTCGCGTTCGGGCGTAGCGAAAATCGAAAATCCTCGATGCGAGTACGTAGCGACTCGAGGTCGGCGAGCACATCGTTTCTCCCCTTCCCTGGATAGACGACCGCGAAGTCGTGGTTGCTGAAGCGGAAGGCCCGGCCGGTCCTGTCGGATTCACCCAAATGGACAGCGACTTTTTTGATGACGCGATCGCTCGCGTCACGCCCGTGGCGGTCGTACAAGTCGTAGTAACCATCGACGCCCACAAAAGCGAGCGCGTACCGGCTTCCTGCGCGCTTGATCTCCCGCCGCAGAGCTCGTCGTGTCGGAAGTCCCGTGATGTCGTCCCGAACCGAGAGGGAGTACGACTTTTCAAGAACGTTGATGATCAGGATCAAACCGGCCATCGCCAGGTAGATCGTGGACTCGACGGATTCGGACCCGCCCCGTAGAGCCATCAGAACAGATAATGCGATCCAGAAGAACGCTTTGTCCAAGCGATGCCTGCGACCAAGAGCAAGTCCGCCGGTGACCAGGGCAGCAAACAGACCCGTGACCAGGATCCCGTCCGACAACCCTAAAATGCCAAGATCCCAGGGGAGGAAGGGTTGCCAGGTCCACGACAGAAACTCGGGGCGTACGGCCCAAAGTAATAATCCGCCGACCAGTCCCACCAAGACGATCGAGACCTGTGTGAACCCCTTGGGCGAGCGCAGCCCTCGGTCCCTCATCGCGGCCACCACTGCCATCAGGAACAGGAACAACACTCCGCTTGCGTCCCATACCGACCCAGCGCCAAGTACGAGCGCGGCACTCGAGGGTCGGAGGAGCATGTCCATCATGAAGAGGCCGAGCAAGACCGCCGCCGCGCGACTTCGGCGAAAGTGCCAGCAGAGCGTAAAGCCGACGACGTACACCAAAACTCGGTACACACCGAGCGTACCGGCGAACCCGAAGGCATCCGCTGCAAAATTGCTCAGTAGAATTGCCAACACGAACAACATCAGACCGGGCCAGACCCAGCCCCGTACGACACTTACCTTTTGCAACATTTACTCAGGTGGGAACGTTGTGATGACCATCTGGCCGAAGCCTCATTCGAAAATTATGAGGTCTTCACCGTCGGGTGCCAGATTTTCTAATGTGACGTGCCCCCAGATGTGGTACCACTTTCTATGTTAGGCTTTGAGGCCCCGGCGGTCCAAGAAGTTGGGGCATTCTAAGGAACCAAGGTGATGGTTTTATCGTCTCTGGAGCCGGGGGTAG
>Ga0115002_10000220_pt1 | contig 83037 bp, 79 predicted proteins | sample ArcticOcean_MG_C_8_FD_89576 | JGI IMG/M metagenome (GOLD analysis project Ga0115002, IMG submission 89576) | Marine microbial communities from western Arctic Ocean - ArcticOcean_MG_CB11_86 | ecosystem: Environmental > Aquatic > Marine > Oceanic | place: Arctic Ocean: Canada Basin | collected... | reverse complement strand
GCCACCTTGGCTATGCGCCGGAAAATGCACTACGATAAACAGACTAAGTTATTAACCCGGATGGGCTAATGTGCCTCTTAGATCAGAGCTAACTTTGTCCAAGATGGTTTGACGACGTACACTCGATTACCTTCCAGCTGAAGCCAGCCTGATTGATGCACTTCGTCATCATGGCGAGATAACGATCATCGACGGTGTTGGCTAATTGTCGTTTGCTGGCGACCTCCGGCAGCAGTTTCTTTAAGGCTGCCGCACCGCCTTTGCGCTGTTCGGCGCGGTTTTTAATGTCAGAGAATTTTTTCATAGATCCTATTGTCGACTTGCTCGACAATTCCCGCTAACAGGATGATGCCCGCTCGGCTAGGTTTCAGAATCCAACTCGAAGACCACTGCATTCACCCCGGTAACAGCACGCACCATGGCACCCAGGCTCTGCTGCACGGTGCCAATATTACCCGGGGTGCGCAGACCACCGCAGTCCTCGCATGTCAGAGAACCGGAAACAAACACAATGCCCGCACGCACCTCCACATTGATCTGCTGCGGCAAATCGGCGGCTCTGGAAATTACAGATTCTACCTGGGCCTTAATCTGTTCGTCAGGGGTAATAGCCTCGGGTTCGCTGCCCAGTTCACAGGCTGTCAGGGAAATTAATACAAAGAGAAACAAGGCAACGCAACGCACAGTTTTAGGCAACATCATGTCGGAAATTCTAACTCCTGATTGCTTACACTTGAGATTCGGTTTTTTGAGCGGGCGCCGCAGATTGAAAAACGACATCGCTACCCTTAGCCTTGAATGCCGCCAGCAGGGTCTCAACTCGTATCCTGAAATCGCCCTGCGCCAACCACTCCATGTCCAATACCCGCAATGAATCAATATCTTTTAGCTCAATCAATACACTGCGGAAGAAACTTTCGGGATCACTACTATTGATAGCGAGCGGCGGCTCACCGGCCCACCAATCGGCATCATCCAGCGTGCCCTGTTCCGCTGCGGCCTGGTGAAAACCGGAATTCAGGCCTTCATAATAGATAAACAATTTCTCACAGGATAAATCAGCGACGCTCTTGTCAGCTTCGGTATGGAAAAGCAGGAAGTCGCGCCGCTTCATCAGGCCGACGCCAACGACAGCAGTGCGTGCTCGACGGCAGCGCTGGTCATTGGCACTTTATGCCCGTTCTTTGCCAGCGGCCGGGCATTGGCTACGGCGAGTACACCCGCCTCCTGTGCCACGGTCGCGGTCAATTGCTTGCCGAGCAGAAAGTCTTCCACTGCCTGCAGTTTCCATGGCACGGTGGCGACGCCTCCAAGGACAATGCTGGCCGCCTGTACTCGGTTGCCATCCATGCTCAGCACGGCGGCGACACTGACTTCGGCATGGGTCCAGGCCTCCCTGTCCATGAGCTTGTAATAGCTGCTTACGGTATTGGCAGCAGCGGCAGGAATGCTGACAGCGCTGAGTAATTCGCCTTCTTCGAGTACATTTTCCCGCTGCGGATTTTGACTGGGCAGTGTAAAAAAATCCTTTGCCAGCAGCGATCTTTCACCGTCGGGACCGTTAATAACAAAGCTCGCGTTCAGCGCTACCAGAGCCGGCGCAGTATCGGAGGGATGGACAATAAAACTGGGCCCGCCACCAAAGATTGCATGTTGCTGATTTTCCCCGACAACAGAAAAACACTCATTACCGCCGGCCTTGTAACAGCTAAAGCCATTACGGTAATACCAGCACCAGGGACGCTGAGTCAGGTTTCCGGACAGCGTCGCGACGTTGCGGATTTGCGGCGTTGCCACGCTGGCAGCCGCCTGCGCCAGCACCGGACTGACATCGCTGTTGCTCAGTTCCTCGAGGGTGATCAGACCACCGACAGTGGTGCCACTGCCGCTGCTGGAGACCTGATCAGCGTCTGCGACATTGCGCAGATTGATAATCACATCGCAAGTTTCGGTGCCGTCTTTTAGCTGCTGCAGCAAATCGGTGCCACCACCTGAGAAGGCTATAGATTGACCATTGCTGCGCGCCTGCTGTGCGGCAACCACCGCATCGGCAATTGAGTTGGCGTTTATATTAATTAATGCTTTCATGCCATCGCCTCCAGAATCTTGTCGCGGGAGATGGGCAGCGAGGTCATGCGTTTACCGATGGCATTGGAGATCGCATTAGCGACCGCCGCGGGCGCCAGGATTATGCCAGCCTCACCTGCGGTCTTGGCACCGAACGGTCCATAACCATCGTCCACCTCGATAAAGCTAACCTCGATATCGGGTATGTCGAGATGGGTTAAATGCCTGGCTCGGTAGTAGCCGGTTGTCAGCGGTTGACCGCTGGCGGGATCATACAGCAGGTCCTCATGCAGAGCCTGGCCGATGCCCTGAATGGTTGCGCCGCGAATCTGATCCCTCGCCGTGGTGGGATTAATAATACGACCGGACTCATGCACCGTGGTGTATTTGAGGATACGGGTAGTGCCGGTTCTTGTGTCCACCTCGACTTCTACAAAATGCGCGCCGAAACACTGGCGGGTCTTGCCGTCGGTACTGGGAATTGGTGTCGCCGAGGCAATCAGCACATCACTACCTGTAGGCATGCCCTGTGTGGCTATCTGCTGATTCAGTTCCTTGGCAGCCTGAACCACGGCGTAACCGGTCTGAATAGTAGTGCGGCTGCCAGACTCGCCCACCGAATAAGGGCAGCGATCGGTATCGCCAGAGACTACTTCCAGTTGCGACAGCGGCACGCCTAACTCTTCGGCGGCAATCATGCCCATCGTCGTCTTGGCGCCCGGCCCGATATCGGTGACACCAACAAACAGCGTGTAGTGCTTGTTGGAATCCACCCGCACTATAGCGCTGCTGGTGCCAAGGCCGGCGCGAAACATCATAAACGCAAAACCCGAACCGCGCTTAATGGGCCCCTCGTCAGAACCCGGTGTCACTCGGCGGCGATTGGCCCAATCGAACTGCTCGGCTCCGGTGGTAATCACTTCATCGAGAGAGTAGTTGGTAAACGGTCGGTCAGCGGTGGGTCGGCGCATATTATTGAGGGAAAACTCGACCGGATCGACACCAAGCTTATAGGCAATATCATCCATCATGGACTCGATGCCGTAGAAACCATGGGGCTCCGATGGCGCCCGAAAATTACCCGAGGTGGTGCGGTTGGTGTAGACCGGGTAGATAGTGCGCAGGCGGTTTGGACAGCTGTAAACATCCATGCCGCTGATGCCGCCGGAGTTCTTTCGATAGGGACCCATGCCACTGTATCCGCGCATCTGCATGGCCGTTACCGTGCCATCTTTTTTAGCACCGATTTTATAATATTGCACGGTGGGCCAGCGACCGTGCACGCCGAGCCAGTCGTCACGGCGTGAATATTCCAGCATTACCGGCGCACTGGCTAGTTTGGATAGTGTCGCCGCGACCAGGTCCGCGTCCTGATTTTGATTCTTGTTACCGAACCCGCCGCCCATGTAATTACAAACGATACGTACCTGGTGATCTTCCAGCCCCAGATCCCTGGCGGTATCGTGGCGACAGTTGGAGACACCCTGAGTAGGCGTGTACAGCGTCAGCTTGTCGCCCTCCCAATGTGCCAGGGCGCAACGGGGCTCCATCTGGCCGTTATGGATGAAGCTGGTTTCGTAGCGCGCCTCGAAGATCTCATCGGCTGCCGCAAAACCGGCTTCGATATCACCGATGTCCGATACCATGGGTTCGAAATTGTTTCTGAAATCCGGGCAGAGGTTGCCATCGGGCCACACCAGAGGGGCGCCGTCTGCCAGCGCCGCTTCCGGCTCCAGCACGAATGGCAATTCCTCATAGTCCACCTTGATCAAGGCCAGCGCCGCTTCGGCGGTATGACGATCGATCGCCGCCACTGCGGCCACCGAGTCACCAACAAATCTGACCGGATTATTGAATATATAGCGACGGTGCAGAGTCGCATCCTTGGTAGGATCGTTGTATTGACGACCGCCGGATACCGACCCGGCACCCCACACCACAGGCGCATTCTCGCCGGTGATAATCGCTCGCACGCCGGGCAGGCGCGAGGCCTCTGCTATATCTACAGATCGAACGCGTGCGTGCGGGTGAGGACTGCGCAGTACCTGAGCATAGAGCATGCCAGGCAATTTCATGTCGCGACTGTACCTGGCCTCGCCGGTAACCCGCTCCACCGCATCGACCCTGGCGGTGGCGTTGCCTACGGTGTTGAGAGGCTCAAGGGCTGAATTGCTGGCTTCACTCATGCCACACCTCCCTTAATCTCACCGGCGCTGACCACCGCCTCGACGATGGCATTGTAATTGGAGCAGCGGCAGAGATTACCAACCAATGCGGATCTGACCTGATCTGCGTTCGGAGTGCGGGTATTATTGAGCAGTGCCGTAGCCGTCATTAGCTGCCCCGGGGTACAGAATCCACATTGAGGGCCGTTGTTGTCGACGAAGGCTTGCTGCAGTGTTGACAGCTCACCATTCTGCGCCAGGCCTTCTACCGTGGTTATTTCAGCACCGTCGGCCCACACTGCCAGTTGACTGCAGGAATACACCGGCTTGCCGTTCATTAAGACGGTGCAGGCGCCACACTCGCTGCGATCACAGCCTATCTTGGTGCCGGTCAAGTCCAGTTGGTCCCGCAGCACCTCGACCAAAGTCCAACGGTCTTCCACATCGACACTGTGGGTGACGCCATTGACCCGGAGGCGTATCGAAGTAGTGGCAGCGCTGTCGGTGTTGGCTTGTTGCGCATTCGCCGTCGTTATTCCCACCATCGGCACGGCGGTGGCAACCACAGCGGTGGCGCCCGCACCCTCGAGGAAGTCGCGGCGGGAACGTTGTTTGGGATTCAGCTGTGTTGGCGTGGGGTTTTCACTGTCGTTGTCAGGCTTTTTTGTGGCGCCCATGGGCTCACTCCTCCGGCTCTCGACTCTATATTGTTTGACCGCTAGAGAAAGACTATATCTGCACTTACTCATGTGGCGCAAGTACAATCGGATTGGAATTGAAATATTGCCGAGGCCCGCCATTAATATAGCTTCAGGCATGCTACAGTAGTTACCGAAGCTCCGATCCTATGCCCCTGTGCTGTGTAGCTTGTCCTAATCACACGACGCCGTCTTAAGCGTCAGAACTGAGCCCTCTCCTTGACCATCAAAGCACTCTCTGTTTTTCGCTATCCCCTGTACCTGGAGAGCCTTGGCGTTCTCATCTACATTACAGTATTTACTTGCTTGATTGCCCTGGCCAGCATCATCAGCCTGAGCGTTTCGGAGGGCGCACCGATCTTCGTGATCGGACTCGTTGCCGTGGTTTTGCTGGTGGCTACTTTTTTCGAGTACGGACTGGAGATCATGAGCGAGTCCTGCCAGGGTAGCTCCCGGCCGCCGGCACTGTCGGTTGCTATGATCAACAAAGGCAGGTTCGGTCGGCAGTTGCTAATGATAATACTGTTCGGCAGCATAGTGTTTGCAGCATTCTCTCGTGGTCTTGATTATACCGGGCTGATGCTGCTCCTCTTCGTGTCGGCGACTTTTCCTGCATCGCTGGCACTCAACTCCCTGTATGAAGATCTGTTCGAGATCATTAGTCCTGTAGCACTCGCTGGTTTCATGGTAATCACCGGCCGATTGTATGTGCTTGCAATACTTGTCTTTGCCCTGTTAATTGCGGTTTTTTACGCTATGGCCCTGTCGGGAATATTCGCTTTCCTCGTGTTTCTGCCTTTCGGCCTCTACGGCCTGCTGGTCTACTTCAGATTCCTGGGGCTGACCAATAATCACCACCGATCAAGCTTACTCCCGGAAAAAGATTTTCTGGCGGCAGACAGACAAATACAGCAGACCAATGACCGCAACGAGAACATGCATGACCTGTTGAAGACGGCCTATTGGGAATTAAAGAACCGACGGGTCGACACCGCCATCAATTTGATTAAACCGATTATTCAACTTGGTGACTGGGTCAGGTTCGATGCAATTTTTAAAATCCTTTCGCAATGGCCCAACAAACAGCCGGGGCTGTATTTTATAAAGCCTTATATCCCGAAATTGCTTGAACGCCGCGACGCCATGGCCGCCCTGGCTTTGTGCGAGTGGGGACTAAAGCATGACAAAGACTTCACGCTTGAGAACGGGGCAGAGTTAGAACTACTGACGCATGCCTGTGTCTCACGGCAGCAATTTATTGTCGCCGTTAAGCTACTGGATAACTTTGTCGCCATAAATTCAGACCACGAATCGGCAGCGAGATACCTGTCTCTGGCCGCAGATATCTGTCAGGGGCAGCTGCGTCATCAGAAAAAATTCGACGAACTGCAGGAGAAATTGCAAAAGCTGGGTAATGCAGAGCTGCCCTGATTATTCCTGCGCCGCTGACAATTCGATCGGCTTGCCATGGGGGGTGTTCTCATAGGCGGAAATCCACTGACTCTTTCTTGCTGCCATTTCAGCGTCGCTGCAAATGCCTTGCAACCGCAACATCTTCTCCAGCGCACACAACCAGTGCTGATAATAGGTATTGCCTAAATCCGGATCGCCCTGGTCTTGAGCCTTTCGAATTTCTTCGCTCAGAGCGCTTGCCCATTGGTCCCAGCTGAACAGACCCTGCTGGTGCAGCGCAATCACCAACCCGAAAGCCTGGGCCTCCCACGGCTCACTAAACACCGGACCTTCACCGTCGCAAGGTTGTAGTGGAAATCGCCTCATGCTGTGCTCACTTGTTCCAGATAGGGTTCCCAGAGGTCGATCAGTACTTCGAAATTTTCAGCATCGCTACCCCACAACTCCTGAGCGCTGAAGCGAATCGAGTACAGCTGCTCACCGACATGCTCTCCGAGGGCATTACTATCAGGATAGACGTGACAACCATGCTGGCCTACTACCTCACCCACCGCGCCCTGGGCATAGGAAGGTGCCCGTGTGTGCCCGGCCTTGTGACTTTTTATCAAACGCACGCCGTCGCCCACATTGAAAGCCGGCGGCTTATCCGAGTCCACCGTCGTCGGACCACCGCAGGCCAGTAATTTTTCGGCGTCTGCGGAGTCTGGAATCCTCACATTTCCCAGTTCAACATTTGCCGCCAGCAGGCCGCTCTCGTTGAGCAAGGTCTCAGTACCTTGCAACCAATTTTCATAATAGGAATTACTCAGGTAGTCCGCTGGATGCTGGCGTTCCCGGGCATGGCGGGACTGATCTATATTCCACTGGCCCAACATGCCCGCCGCCATGGTCAGGGCAAACACGCGGCGCTCCCACTCGAAGTGAAACACAGGCTCCTGTGCCTCCGGCTCGGGGTTGATTGGGCCGAGACCCTGCTTGCCACCCAGGTCGTGTCCGCCGTTCATGAGGAAAGATCTTCCGCGCTCGTCGGGCTTCTCGCCAGCTCAACCCCAATCATGGAATTGCGGCTCACCAACTGTTGTAACTTTTCCTCGCTCCAGTCTTCGGTGCCTGCCGGACGCGCAGGCAGCACCAGATAGCGCATTTCCGAGCTTGAGTCCCATACTCTTATCTTGATGGTTTCATCTAATTCGGTACCAAACTCTCGCAATACCGAACGCGGTTCGCTGACCGCCCGTGACCGATAGGGTGCCGATTTGTACCATACCGGCGGCAAACCGAGCAGGGTCCATGGATAACAGGAGCACAGGGTGCAGACCACCAGGTTGTGTACAGCATCGGTGTTCTCTACCACGTGCAGATGCTCGCCCTGACGGCCGCCGTAGCCCAATTCCAGCACCGCAGCTGTAGCATCATGCATCAGGGCTTGCTTGAACTGTGGGTCACTCCAGGCTTTAGCAACCACCTGAGTGCCGTTTCTCGGTCCCACCTTGTGTTCATAGGTATCGATGATGGTGTTGAGTGCATCCGCATTTACCAGACCTTTTTCAAGCAGCAGACTTTCGAGTGCTTTCACTCGTAGCGTCAGATCCGAGGGTGGCTCGGTGTGGTCATGGTCACGGGAATGATCATGTGGCATTGGCGCTGACTCCCATCGGCGAATTTTCGACACAAAAAGATTCGCATATGCTTGCAGTCACCACAAGCGCAATTCGACCACTGCAACAGAAGCTATGAGTAGCCTGTTCGCACAATATGGAACTGGTGGATAATTGCACCTATACTCTACCCGCACTAATTCCCTGTGAGATAAGAACAAGCAATGACTGACGACAATCCTGTGATGATTGCGGTGGCACCCAATGGCGCCCGCAAGACCCGGCAGGATCACCCCAAGCTTCCAATTACACCCCGAGAATTGGCTGCCGTCGCCGCCAGTTGTCTCGATGCTGGCGCATGCATGCTCCACCTGCACGTCCGTGATGCGGCACTACGGCATAGCCTGAACGCCGATGCCTACATCGAAGCAAGCAACGCTATTCGACGCAAGCTTGGGTCTGAGCTGATCATACAAATCACTACCGAAGCCGTGGGCTGCTACCAGCCCGCGGAACAGATGCAGGTAGTAAGAGACGTAAAACCGGAGGCGGTGTCGCTGGCAATCAGGGAAATCTGTCCGGCCGCTACCGATGAAACAACAGCAGCGGAATTTTTCAGCTGGCTGCAGAGGGAGCGGATCGCTCCACAATACATTTTGTATTCGGTAGAGGACATTCAATATTTTAGCAAGCTACGTCAAAGAGGTATTATCCCTCAGCAAAACCCGGCGGTCTTGCTGGTGCTCGGTAGATACACACAAAACCAACAATCTGAAGCGGAAGACCTGAAACCGCTTTTGCTAGAGCTGGGAAATGAAAATTGCTGGTGGCTATGCGCCTTTGGTGCCAACGAGGCTGAGTGTATGCTAGCGGCTGCAGCAGCAGGTGGGCACTGTCGGGTAGGGTTCGAGAACAACATGCAATTGGCTGATGGCTCGATAGCAAGTACCAATGAAACGCTGGTGAGGCTGCTGGTGAGCAAGTTGCAAGCAGCTGGTCTTGAAATCGCGACCCCAGCACAGGCCCGGGAATTTATGAATGTTCGCTAGCGCCGGACATTCAAAGAATGTGCCCGGTGCAGCTTCGCAATCTGTATTCCAGAAAACAAATGTCAAAAAAAGCTGACTCTTCTTCCCCCGTTTGCGGTGTATTTGGAGAGGTTAGTAACTAAAAGAACTAAAAACTAACAAGCTGCAGGAGCCAAAAAGTGCGGAAACCATTCCAAAATCAGTAAAACCAGCCCCTGTCCCGAGAAAGTCACTCCATTTACAAGCAGAAACCTCGATTCGGTCAATAAAAACGCACACGGGCTGTTATAGCTTATTTTCGAAAACTAAAAACGAGTACTAATTCATGCAAGATATGCTATTCCTCGCCATCATCTGGTCGGGGGTCTTTCTTTCCTATTTCCTGGCAGACAAGACCAAACTCACCCCGGTTTTGTACTTTCTCGCCTTCGGCTCGACGATGGTGAACCTGGGCATTCTGCCGGAGCAGAGCACCGAATTCATACGTGGCTTCGCGGAAATTGGCATCATCCTGATCATGTTCGCATTGGGCTTCGAAGAGGAGACCAATCATTTCATTCGAGGTGTCAAACGCAGTTGGGGCATCGCGCTGTTCGGTGCCCTGGCTCCTTTTGCGGCCGCCTACTATATAACCCTCTACTTCTGGCAGGACCCCAGACTTTCACTCATGTGCGGTCTGGCAATGACGGCGACGGCAGTGTCGCTAACCATGGTCTCGCTGAAGGCAGAAAAGCTGCAGAAAAGTGCGGCCGCTACCGGCATAATGACCTCAGCCATTCTCGATGACATTGCCTCGCTCGCCGTGGTTGCCGTTTTGGTACCACTGGCCACCGGTGATGCCGAGGTGAGCGCAGTGGGAATTTTGTTCATCATCGCCAAAGCAGCTGCCTTCTTCTTCCTGATCACGACCCTCAATCTCATCGTCTTCCCGTTTAAGAGCTCACTCAAATTGTTTCAGCGATTCTCCTTTCTGAGCAAATTCGACCTCATGCAATTCATTAGTTTTAAGAAAGGGGAGCAGGCGACACTGGCGGTACTTTTAGTTGCGCTCGTCATCAGCCTGATTTCCTATGAATTCGGCTTTCACCCGGCGGTGGGTGCCTACATGGCGGGCCTGATTATCAAACAGGAATACTTCCACTTATTCGATAAACCGGAAACCGATCACTACAATCAAACCAAGAAAATCGTCGACAACGTCGCTTTCTCCTGGATCGGTCCAGTGTTCTTTGTTGAACTGGGCAGCAAAATAGTTTTCGACCAAAGCATTTTAATTTCGGTAATTCCCCAGATCATTAGCCTAACCGTAGGATTATTGTTGGCACAGACGATCTCTGCCTCACTGGCGGCTCGCTTTACCGGTAACTATGAGTGGTACGAAAGTATTCTGATTGGTTTTGGCATGCTGGGACGAGCCGAGCTGGCGTTCGTGGTCATGGATATTGGCTACGTGCAGAATTCAATCATCACCACCGAGGCCTTCTACACACTGATGGCGACAGCATTCGTGCTAAATGTCACCGTACCGGTATCGATAAAACTGTGGAATCCTTTTTTTCACGGGTCCAGGCAACTAAAAATAACCTTGGGCAAGAGGGTTGTGTACCTGTCGAGGCAGAAGCCCGAGGGGTAATGCTGATCCAGAGATACCCTAGCAGATTGTTGAAGAGCGCTCAGGCGAGTGCGAGACAAGGCAAGATTTGGCGAAAAAGCGGAGTTCACAAGCCGTAAATGAGCATTTTGAGCCAGATCTTAACGCTGTATCGTGCCAGTTGAGAGCTTTTCAACAGCCTGCTAGACCTTCATATGCGGCTTTAGTGCCTCCAGTCTGAATTCAATTTCCGCTATTTGTTGCGGTGAGAAGCTGTATTCGCCACGGCGGGATTTCGTGGTTTTAAACACGCCACGTTTTTGCATCACATAGAGTCGCACCCCGGGGATTAAGTTATCCAGATTCTGGATCAGCAGCAGCTTGCTGTAGCACTCTCGTAATTCTTCCTCTTGTCCTTCCTGATGCAACTGCCAGAGCCTGGCATAGACATCTGCATACATGGCTCCACCGGTCATGACGCCGTCTGTGCCAATTCGCATTTCGTAGAGCCAGCCACGGCCGAGGGTAGCACCGAATACACTCTTGATAGGGTCAGGCTGATAAGCCTGCAACGCCAGCATTCGCTCGTGAACCTTGCCATACTCTTCCTTGATGTACCCGCATTGCGGCAAGTCCCGCGCCATTTGCACCAGGAAATCAATGCTGAGTTCGATATCAGGACCGCCACTGGTTTGTACAAAAACTGGTCTGTCGGTTATCTCGCACAGCGCCGCATAATAGGCATGAATTTCAGCAAGAGAATTCGCCGAAGTGGGTGGTATCGCGATCATGCCATCCGGCGCCAGGGATTCTGCCACCCTGGCGTATTCCAACATGCCTTTCGTGTCCTGCGCCTGCACTCCTAGCACCAGCACCATGTTGCGGCCACGATTGGCTGCTGCTAGCACTTCGAATCCGCGTATGCGCTCTGCAACGCTGAGATATCGCTGCTCACTGGAGTTCTGCGGCCAGACCAGACCCTGCACGCCGCATTGATCACAAAATGCCACTTCTTTCGCCAGATCTTCGAAATCGACTTCTCCGTTGGCAGTATAGGGAGTAGTGAGGATCATCAGCGCCCCCCGCATGGCGCTACCATCGGCTGCCTGCAGACCGGCGAAAGGCAGCGCAGCGGTGGTGGCGATTGCAGCCAGACATTGACGACGGCTTAAGTAGGGGTTGATTGACATGGTGTCTTCTCTCCTGACGGCATCCCCCTATTAATAGCACTACCATTGAGGGGGGTATTGTTTTGCAAACATAAACTACGAAATTACTAACAATGTTTATTAGCTGTCGGTTCCAGCAATCTATCGGACTTGCTTTTTAGCTTTGTGCCAACTTAACTCGTGCTCGATCGCTCCGATATTTCATAGTACCACTTCACGATGCTACTGACTGAATGTCCATGGAACGATGGACGCATAGTAAATACTTTCATTTTAGAATTGGCCTATGCCCCTACAGGAAAGTAAGCTGTCAATAACCGGCTCTGTGCCGATCTCTGCCCCGAGACTATGCCGATATGAGGCTGTTTTCAATACTCAGCCGAGACGGTGGGGCTTCGGTCTGTCGATTTTCTTTTTTTAAGCCGTGATAATTGGTTAGAATCTAGGGAACCTCTGATTAATGAACCATGGTAAGTGGAGTAATTCGTATGGTCTGGAAAATAAAAACAATACCAGTAGTGAGCCTGAGAGTCGTTGTGGGCATTTGCGCGGTGCTTTTGATCGCTGCCTGTGAACGCCAACAGGAAACAGCGGCGACACCCGGAGACATTGCTCAGCTCAACGAGCAGGCACCGCAAATCGTCGGCGACGCACAGGCAGGTGAATGGCAGGCTTACGCTGGGGATATCGGCAACACGAAATACACCGGTCTCGATCAGATTAATGCCGATAACGTCAATGATCTGGAAATCGCCTGGCGTCGGCCTGCGCTGGATCAATACTACCGGGACTTAAATCCTAATCAGCGCTTTTCTCCAACTTGGATGTCTGCCCCTGTTATCAAGAATGGCATAGCCTATATTCCCAATGGCGTTGGCCTGGTCGAGGCCTTCGATCCTGGTACCGGCGCTACGCTGTGGGTACAGGAACCGGTCGGCGGTGCGGAGGGACTGCCTGGTGCGCCCACCCGGGGAGTCGCCTATTGGAGCGACGGCGACGATGAGCGCATCCTGGTTCAGCGTGGCACCTTCCTTTCGGCTCTGGACGCGAAGACCGGCGCATTACTCACCAGTTTTGGCGTCGATGGACGTGTCGACCTACAACTGATGCCACCAGAATTCGAGCGCTATCGCTGGGGTGGCGTACCGATGGTGGTAGGCGACGTGGTAGTAATCGGCCAGTCAATGTCCGACACCTTCTCCGATAAGGAGGCTTTTCGCGGCGATGTCCATGCCTTCGATGTGCGCAGCGGCATCCTGCGCTGGACCTACAACACTATTCCGCAGGAGGGGCAATTCGGCACCAGTAGCTGGCAGGACCGCTCCTGGTCATTTACCGGTCACGCTCCGGTGTGGTCACTGTTTAGCGCCGATGAGGAATTGGGCCTGGTGTACATGCCCATCTCTTCATCAACCAATGATATGTATGGCGGCCACCGTATCGGCGATAACCTGTTTAGCCAGAGTATCGTCGCAGTTAACGCCGCAACCGGCGAGCGCGTCTGGCATTTTCAAACTGTGCACCACGGCCTCTGGGATTATGACCCCCCGGCAGCACCCATTCTCATGGACATCAACGTCGATGGCCGGGACATTAAGGCGCTCACCCAGATCACCAAACAGGCTTTCGCCTTCGTGCTGGATCGCGAGACTGGAGAGCCAGTGTGGGAAATCGAGGAGCGCCCGGTACCGCAGTCGAACGTGCCGGGTGAGGTCACCTCTGCTACTCAACCATTCCCCACCAAACCGGCGGCGTTCGACCGCCAGGGTGCCACCGTCGATAATCTGATTGATTTTACACCCAAGCTCAGAGCCGAAGCATTAGAGATATTTACCCACTATGTAACCGGCCCGCTGTTTACGCCGCCTTCCATACGCAGTGCTAATCCCAATGGTACCCAGGGCACCGTCCAGCTGCCTGGTTCCCAGGGCGGCGGCGATGTGCAGGGCGCTGCCTTCGACCCTGAGACAGGAATTCTCTATATTCCCTCGATTACCTCACCCTTCGTTGCCGATTTACTGCCGGGCGACCCCGAGGTGACCAACCTGACTTATACCAAGGGATCCAGACGCTGGATTGCAGGTCCACGGGGCCTGCCGCTATTCAAACCGCCCTATGGTCGTATCACCGCGATCGATATGAACACCGGCGAGCATGTATGGATGGTGCCCAATGGCGATGGCCCTCGTGATAACCCGGCTATCGCCCATCTCAATCTAGGGCAATTGGGCTCACCGGGCCGAGCTTCGCCACTGCTGACAAAGTCATTGCTGTTCATGGGCGAGGGCCTGACCAATCAACGGCCCGGTGGCAGAATCCCCATCGATATGCCGGTAGAAATTGCTACCAACAGTGGTGGCACGACCTTTCGTGCCTACAACAAGGGCAATGGCGAGATCGAATGGGAAGTTGAACTGGAGGCCGGGACCTCGGGGCCACCTGTCAGCTACCTGCACAACAACAGACAGTATGTAGTGGTCGCTATTGGTGACCGCGAACACAGTCCGGAACTGGTGGCGTTCACGCTACCTCAATAAGCAGACGCTGGATTACTGTACAGCCACAGCATCGTTCAAGCGTGGAGCATCGCAATGAAAAAATCGCACTGGCATTTTTTGTAGTCCTTTTTGCAGGTCTGACCGTGGCGCAATCACCAGCGCCCGCGGTGCCACCCTTTGCCACTGACGTCACCGCGGAGGACATCGCCAAGTTCATCGATGCACTGCCCAAAGACCGCGTGAGCGACAATGCTATTCGCACGGTGAAGGTAACCGGGGACTATCAAGTTGGTGTATACGGGGTTTTTCGCCCCAAGGAGCTACCCGGCGGCTCGAATCTGCATCAAGTTAACACCACGGAAATTTATTACATGCTCACGGGCTATGCCACTCTGGTAACCGGAGGCAGCATAACGGAGGCGATACAGGAAAACGCCAATTGGGTGCGCGGCGCGGAGATCGAAGGCGGCGTCAGCCGCCGCGTTGGCCCGGGTGATGTCATCATTATCCCCGGCCATACGCCACACTGGTTTAGCGAACTGGAGACTGATCTTTCCTACCTGATCTTCAGGCCAGACCCGGAAAACCGACTGCAGCTTAAATAAGGCTACCAAAGGTGCCGGCGTAAAAACTCCGACACCAATAGCTTAGTAGACTGCAGAAACCTCAACTCGGTTGTTTTACTGTCCTCAGGTAGGGCTTGATAGTGTTGAAGCCCTCAGGATATTTTTCCCGCGCCTCTGCATCGCTAACAGAGGGCACTATGATGACGTCATCACCGTTTTTCCAGTTCACCGGAGTCGCCACCTTGTGTTTTGCGGTCAGCTGCATGGAATCCAGGACTCGCAGAATCTCATCGAAGTTTCGTCCGGTGGTCATGGGATAGGTAAGCATCAGCTTGATGGTCTTGTCCGGCCCGACAATAAATACAGAACGGACAGTTGCATTGGTAGCAGCGGTTCTACCCTCAGAGTTTCCCGGTTCTTGCGCCGGCAACATATTGTAGAGTTTCGCTACAGCCAGGTCATGATCACCAATCATGGGGAAGTTTACGGCGTGCCCCTGCGTCTCCTCGATATCCTTTGCCCACTCGTCGTGGTTACCCACGGGGTCAACGCTGAGGCCAATAATCTTGCAATTACGCTTGCTGAACTCGCCCTCCAATCCAGCCATGTAGCCTAACTCGGTAGTGCATACTGGAGTAAAGTCCTTGGGATGCGAGAACAGCACGCCCCATTGGTCGCCTAACCACTCGTGGAAATTGATATCGCCCTGGGTAGTCTCGGCGTCAAAATTTGGTGCTACATCATTAATTCTCAGTGACATACTGCCTCCGTAGATCATTGCTTTAATTAGAGTGTTATTCGCAGCGTGCGGCTCCCTGCCATGAGCCCGCGCCCTGTACATTTGCTGTGTGGCCTCCAGTCTACGCCCAGCTACTTTTGCCTTCAAGCGCACCCTACCGCTGCAGCGCGGTGATGAAGTACCAGAGGGCTAAAATCATTTAACGACTATTTAGTGCACTCGTAGACGAATGCAGGGGGCATATTGCGTAGGGTGAACTTCACTTTTACATCTTTGAAGACAGGTTTTACGTTGCTGTAGTTTTTCAAACTGTACTGGTATTGCAAAAATTGACCACCCTCGCGCAGATTGGTACCGACGCTGGCAAGAATACTGGTAACGATTTCATCGTCGATCAATGCCAGGGGCAGACTGGAAACAATGTGATCAACCTGGTGGATCTCCAATTCATCGAGTATTTGTCGAATCGAGGAGGCGCAGGCTGTATAGATACGCAAGCGGGAATCGTTCAACTCCAGCAGCCTGGTGGCGAAATCCTCATTCACTTCCAGGCAAATCAGGATACTGTCTGGATGCAATCGCTCCAATATCGCTCGTGTAACACAACCATTGCCTGGCCCCAGTTCGACGATACACCGGGCGCTACCAAAATCGATAGAGGACAGCAATCTTCTGATCAAGCGATTGGAACTGGGTGTGATAGTTCCGGAAGTTCTGATGCTCTTGATTAAATTGAGCGAATCACTAAATTTTAAACGTGCATTCATACTCTAAGCCACTCACCAATTTCGGCTCCAAGGAAAATATAGGCTGCCACCACGGGCACCTCGCCCAACAGCATAGCTGCTGCCAGTTTCCTGAAAGGCATTTTTGCCATGCCTGCTACGTAACAGATTGCATCTGTAGGTACCAGGGGAAAGAACGACCAGGCAACGACTATCCAAAATGCATATTTTAACCGCATTTTTTCCTTCAAAGTCGCCATCCTGTCCGGGTATTTCTACTCCAGTAGCTCATCGTAGCTACCAAAGGAGGGGAAACTGTATACCAGGAATCCACCAACCACAATACTGACGAAGGATATAAGCATAACGACGAACAACGACTGCGGGAATGAAATCGCACCGGCGAGAATAAATGGCGTGGAAGGAAGCAGCAGCAAGGAGCGAGTGAGGCACAATATAACATAGGCAAGTAGAGTCAGCGGGCCCATCTGATCGAGCAATCCCGAGATCTACTCGCGAGTCAACCACTGTGGACATAGCAACAGCAGGCCGAGGACAATAGCGACCAACACGAACCAGATCGTATTGATATGTCTAAGCATAGAGATTTTCCCGCAACAGTTACTAGTGCAGGGAAAGTGAGTGTAGAGTTGCTGGTAGCCAGGCGCAAGCACCATGACCGGCTATTGACGATTTCCTGCTGGGGTTGACATGACTCACCCTATCGGTAGCTAACTGCTGTTCCAAGCCCAGTATCGATGGGATAAGATGCTGCTATGTTACAACATCGATTCATAGATTCAGTCAGGAAGAATCCTGACAAGGTCGCATTTATCGACCGTTCTACCGGCCGCGATGTTACTTATAAGCAAGCCTTGCTGGCCTCTATAATTCTTTCCAGACGCTTTCGAAAACTTGAACGAGGGCGCATTGGAGTCATGCTACCCACATCCGCCGGCGGCGCTCTCGCCATCATTGGCGCCCTCAGCGCCGGGCGCACCCCGGTAATGATTAACTATTCCATGGGTGCAGGGAAAAATTGTCATTATGCGCAGCAGCAGTGTGATTTCAAGGTCATCGTTACCGCCAGAGCCTTGCTTGAAAAAGTAGGCTGCCCGGAATTGCCCGAGATGGTCTTCGTCGAAGATATCCTTGCTAATCTTACTGTTTTTGAAAAAGCTCTCGGTTTTATAAAATCGAAACTGCCATCTTCTCTGTTAAAACGTCTGACTGGTTCTCACAATCTCGACACGCCGGCAGTGATACTTTTCACCAGCGGCAGCGAACGAGAGCCGAAGGTTGTACAACTCTCGCAGAAAAATATTCTGTCTAATATCGACTCCTTCACCGACATGATGGACATCCGCAGTATGGACAATATCCTGGCGGTGCTGCCCTATTTTCATGTCTTCGGGCTAACCGTCAATCTATGGACGCCGTTGGTCTTGGGGATGACCGCAATTACCTACGCCAGCCCGCTGGAATTCAAGACTATTGCCAAGATCATCAAGGAGACCAGACCCGAATTGCTGGTAGGTACGCCGTTGTTTCTCGAAGGTTATGTGAAGCAATCGCAGCCCGGCGACTTCTCAAGTATCAAGCTTACAGTATCGGGCGCTGATAAATGCCCGGAATCTCTACGCGAATTGTTCCGCGAAAAACATGGCATAGAAATCTTCGAAGGCTATGGTGCCACCGAAACATCTCCGGTTATTTCCGCGAATCCCCGCAACCGAAATAAACCCGGCAGCATCGGTATTCCGCTGCCAGGCACCAGAGTTAAGATCGAGCACCTCGACACCTGCGAGGAGTGCGCCACAGGTGAAGTCGGGAAAATTCTGGTGAAGGGCGATGGTGTGATGCAGGGCTATCTTAATAACATTGAAGAGTCTTCGCTGCGAATAAAATCTGGCTGGTATGACACCGGCGACCTCGGTTACATTGATGAAGATGGTTATATCTGGCACAAAGGACGTCTCAAGCGCTTCGTAAAAATTGGCGGTGAAATGATTTCGCTGGTAATGGTAGAAGATATCCTCAATGAGTCGACACCGGAAGCGGTCGAGTGCTGCGCGGTAGAACTTCCTGACGCCAAGCGTGGTGCAAAAATTGTAGCAGTGACCAGCCTGGAGATAGACCAACAGGCGATCAGTAAACTGCTGTCTGCAGAACTCCCCAACCTCGCGCTACCAAAGAAGTATGTCGTGATTCCGGAATTTCCGCGTATGGGCAGCGGCAAAACAGATTTTCGCAGCCTGACGAATCTTGTGCACAAACTGGAGGACGATACTGCCTGATTAGGGTAGCTCTGAATTACGCAGAACTGCTCTAGCTGTAAAGGTGGCAGGCGACCTTTCGATCTACGTCTTTAAGAGCGATCAATTCCGGCGTGGTCTGTCGGCAAACCTCCATCACCTGGGGGCAACGACTGGCGAAACGACAACCCTCAGGTACATTAACCGGCGAAGGGATCTCTCCTTGAATAGCCGTAGAAGGTCGATTTCGCTCCAACTGTGGGTCGGGCTCGGGATTGGAACCTATCAGAATTTCCGTGTAGGGATGCCTAGGGTCGAAATACACTTCGTCGGCTTTGCCTATTTCCACCAGTGAACCCAAATACATGACAGCCATGCGATCACTGACATAACGTACCATAGACAGATCGTGAGCAATAAACAACAACGTCAGGCCCATCGTATCTTTCAATTCGCGCAACAGGTTAATCACCTGCGCCTGCACGGAAACATCCAACGCCGAGATAGGTTCATCACACACCACAAATTCCGGTTGCAGAATCAATGCCCTGGCTATGCCAATCCGCTGGCGCTGACCGCCAGAAAATTCATGGGGGTAACGAGACATGTGATTCGCCTGCAAACCCACCTTAACTAACCAGTCCGCTACGCAGTCCTTGATTTCTCCAGCCTTCTTGTCAGTATGCAAGCGCAAACCCTCGCCTATGATCTCACCAACAGTCATGCGTGGGTTTAGCGACGAGTACGGGTCCTGCAAAATCATCTGCATCTTCGCGGCCAGGCGCTGAAAATCAGCAGGTACATACTTTTGCGGCAAACTTTCCCCGCGGTATTTTACTGTCCCGGAAGTCTTTGCATGCAAACCAACTATAGTTTTACCAAAAGTAGATTTGCCGGAACCACTTTCGCCTACAAGACCTACAATTTCCTGCTCTGCGATATTGAGAGAGACTTTCTCCACCGCGTGCACATGTTGATTCCGACCGATGTCGAAATACCTGGTTAATTCTATTACCTCAAGCAGCTCTGCCATCAATCCGAGTTCCTGAAATACAATTCATCTGGTTTCAGGCTTGCTGCATCGTGGTGCAACCAGCAGCGACTAAAGTGCCTGGCCTCGAGGTAATAGTCATCCGCATCCCGACTGTCACAAACTTGCATCGCATGGGGGCAACGCGGGCAATAACCACAACCTGGAGGTGGTGCGAACAAATCCGGTGGACTGCCTTCTATAGGCGTAAGTTCATGTTTGAGCGAAGGATCGTTGGTGGGCATAGCTGCCCGCAGACCCAGGGTGTAGGGATGAGCAGAGCGGTAAAATATATCATCGACGCTGCCATGCTCTACGATTTTGCCGGCATACATCACGGCAACTTCATTGGCCATTCTCGCCACCACGCCCAGGTCATGGGTAATCAGTATGATTGCCATGCCTGTCTCTGTTTGCAAGTCACGCAACAAGTCGAGGATCTGGGCCTGAATCGTTACGTCCAGTGCCGTGGTCGGTTCATCGGCTATCAATATTGAGGGCTTGCAGGCTATCGCCATGGCGATCATGGCGCGCTGTAACATGCCACCGGAAAATTCGAAGGGATATTGTCGCGCCCGCCTCGCGGCCTCGGGAATCTTGCTTAAGTCGAGTAGCTCGATGGCTGCATTGAAGGCACGGCGGTAGCTGTAACCCCGATGTCCCTGTAATGGCTCGGCGATCTGGTCGCCAATAGTCATGGTGGGATTCAACGAGGTCATAGGATCCTGGAAGATCATGCCGATCTCGGCGCCACGGATTTCTTTGCCAGCGATAGCGTTGCGCCCCAATACTTCGATGCCCCGGAGCCTGGCTGATCCAGAGGTAATTCGCCCCGGTGGCATCGGAATAAGGCCCATCATGCTCTGCACAGTAACGGATTTGCCACAGCCAGATTCACCGACAATTGCCAGCGTCTTGCCCTGCTCAACTGTAAAGTTAACTCCGCGCACAGCCTGCACCGTGCCACCGTAAGTATCGAACTCCACCGCGAGATTCTCAACTTCAAGCAGTGGCGGTGAAGTTTGAGGATCGAGAACCGTCTCTGTCGCCAGCTGAGTCATTCTGTATTCCTCATGCGCGCATCCAGCGCATCGCGCAAACCGTCTCCTAAAAGATTGAAGGCAAGCACGGTTATACTTATTAGTGCGGCGGGAAATATGAGTTCATGGGGTGTGGTCAACATGGTTTTGATGCCCTCATTGGACATCGATCCCCAGGAGGGCGTGGGCGGCGCGACGCCCATGCCAATAAAAGACAGGAAAGCTTCAGTGAATATTGCGCTGGGAATGGCAAAGGTAACCGTTACCAGCACCACCCCCAGGGTATTGGGAATCATGTGGCGTATTATTAAATAGTTCGTCTTGGCACCCAGCAACTGAGAGGCGCTAATGTAGGCCTGCTCCCGAATTTGTAATACCTGGCCCCGCACCAGCCTCGCCGTCGCCGGCCACATGAGAACCACCAGTGCCACCAACAGGGGAAATACCCCGCTTTCACCGGGGCCAATGCCGAATGCAATCTTGAACAGGATCATGAACAGCAGAAACGGCAGCGCGATAACGAAGTCGGCAAACCGCATCATGAGCTGATCGGTGCGCCCGCCCACAAAACCGGCCATGCTGCCATAGATGACACCGAACAGAACAAACAGAAAAGGCGCGCCGATGCCGATTAAGAGCGAGACTCTGGCTCCCGCCATCAATCTGGCCAGCATGTCCCGACCTAAATAATCCGTACCCAGTGGATGCCAGGTCATGTTGACGCGATCACCAACTTGTAAGCCGTCGGCAACCTCACCCAGCCCCTGCTCAATAGCTTCGTCGACCGTGGTGACCCGTTGTACGTCTACCTCTATCGATTCGAAGGAGTCCAACAATTCACCTTGAGGCCCCAGCGCAACCACGAAGTAATAGTAGTGGCGGGGCTTGAGGTCGAGCCTGTCGACAAAATACAGCGTGCTATTGTCAAAAATCTCGGCAATTGGAATCCCATACGCCCGCTCCTGCCCCAGTGCAAACATATTTCTATACACGCGGTGGCCATTGGCGCCAGGCAGTGCACTCCATTGCAGTCGAACCGCCTGGGTAGTAGCGTCTCCAGACACTCGTACGCTAGTGACGCCAGCAGCCTCATCTCCAAACCAGGGTTGAATATCATCCACTATGCGGCCGGCGCGGTCGGTGCCAGGTGGCTGACCAATCTGATCCAGGTCCTGAGCGGCAGGATTTACGCGCCATACCCAGGGGCCGGCTATGGTAAACAGCAATAAGCCGATAACGAGATAGAGAGATACCAGCGCCCGCTTGTTGGCCTTAAGTCGAATCCAGGCATCCTGCCAATAAGACAGCGCCGGCCGTGAAATGCCTTGCACTTCACGTTGCGTAGTCAGGGCTGTGAAATCGGCTGCGGTAAAATTTACCACTATTCCAACCTCACTCTCGGATCAATGAAGCCATAGAGCACGTCGACGACGATCACCATAAATACCAGGAAGGCACCGTAAAACACAGTGGTACCCATGATGACGGTGTAGTCCAGTTGCTGCACAGCTTCGACGAAAAAGCGACCCAGTCCGGGAATGGCGAACACCAATTCCACCACAAAACCACCGGTGGTAATGGCGGCAATCGCAGGACCCAGTACTGTAACTACCGGCAGTATCGCATTCCTAAACTGGTGTTTTGCGAATATCCGCGCCGGCGGCAAACCCTTGGCTTTTGCGGTGCGAACAAAATCGGAGCTGATAATTTCCAACATCGATGAACGCATGAGTCGAGTCAGGTAAGCCATGGTCCCCAGACCCAACACCATGGCGGGAACCAGCATATGCAATAGGGTGCCCCAGCCGGCTACGGGTAACACCGTGGTTCCTGCCAGTGCATTGATATTGACCAGGGCTAACTGACTCAGTGCGGCGACTACAAAACTGGGAACCGATATGCCGAGAATTACCAGAAACATAATGGCGTAGTCGGGCCAGCGATTTCGAAAAATGGCAGTCAGAGCTCCCCAGAGAATGCCACCTGCTGCGGCAAACAGGATTGCAAGTATGCCGAGAATAGCCGAGACCGGAAAATGCTCCCTGATGATGTCATTAACTTCCCGGTTCTCCTGGGTGAAAGAAATTCCCAGGTCACCCCGAGCAAGATTCCGAAGATAGATGAAGTACTGGGTTGAGAGTGGCTGGTCCAGGCCGTATTTCGCTTCCAGATTAGCCCGCACCGCCGGGGTCATAGCCCGGTCGTTTAAAAGAGGGTCACCGGGCACGTTGTGCATAGCGAAGAAGGTGGCGCTGGCAATAAACCAGACTGTGAGAACTCCTTGCAGCATTCGTTTAAAAGTATATAACCACATAATTATTTATCTAATCCAGAGCCATCACAAAGGCGTGTCTGATACATCGATATAAGCATAGTTATAGTCGACTTCGGGGCCTACGGAGCGTCTTATTAATCCCTTCAGTCGCGGATCGACTACGAATGACCAGCCACGCTCGTACATAGGCACAATAACGACATCTTCGTAGGCGATACGTTGAATCTCTCCCATTGCATCCATGCGCAATCTGGGGTCCAGTTCGGACTGAGCAATATTGACTAATCTATCCATTTCTGCGCTGTTATAACGGCCACGATTATTGAGATTCCACGAAGCGAACAAGTCTCCAAAGGTAAGGGCATCGAAATAGTCTGGCCCCCAACCCGCCATCACAATATCGAAATCCCCCGAGGTCATTTTCGCCAGGCGCTGCTTAAATATCTGCACATCTATACGAATTTCCAGGCCCAGGTTCTTCTTGTAAAGCTGCTGGTAATATTCGCCCGCGAGGTTGGCAACTGGTGAGTCTCCCGTCAGAAATATAATCGGTGGAAATTCTTCCAGACCCAACTCCTGGCGCGCCAGCTCAAGATGGTCGCGGGCGCGGGCGATATTCATGCGATGCTCTACCGGGGGATATTCCTTGCGGAATGCTGCATCGACGCCCTGGATCCAAACAGGAAACAAGCTCTGAGCCGGCAAGTAGGCGGCTTCTTTCAAAACCTTGTAGACAAGCTCGTTGGGGTCCTGCGCCAGCAATATTGCTTTACGAAAATTCAAATTGTCAGTGATGCGCCCCTCGCGGTGATTAAATTCCAGAAAGAAAACAGAACCATCCATGGCGCGATCGATATTCCAGCGCTGCTCCATGGCTTGCGGTAGCATGGGCGCCACCAGGTCGGTATCGGCGATCTGACCGTCCTTGAACAAGTTAAGTTTGGCATTCACATCGGTGGTTATATAGGCAGTAACAATTTCATCCAACAAGCCTTTCTTTTCATTCCAATAATAGGGGTTTTTCTGCCACAGCATAGTAGAACCATGCACCCAGTCTGCGAGCACATAGGGCCCGTTATAGAGCATGGTGTCAGTATCGGCGCCGTAGCGGCCGTTGGTGCTTACGAAAAAATCTTCCCGTATGGGATTAAAGGTTACGAAGGCGGCGAGCTTGTCGAAATAGGGGGTTGGTCTTTCAAACTGCACTTCCAGCGTGTGCTCATCTACCGCCTGCACACCCAGTAACTCCTTGGCAAGCTCTCCCTGGTTGATAGCCCGGGCATTCTTGATGGAGTAGAGAATAAAGGAATATTCCGCAGCGGTGGCCGGATCCACTACCCGCCGCCAGGAGAAAACGAAATCAGCTGCGGTGACGGGTCGACCATCGCTCCATTTGGCCTCCTCACGAATCCAGAAGGTGGCGCCATCCTCACGAACCTCCCACCTCTCTGCAATGCCAGGAATTAATTGATTGTTTTCGTCGTAGGCGAGCAGACCTTCCATCACGTGAGCCAGCACCGAGAAGCTGGACGCATCGGTTGCCCTGGTGCTGTCCATTTGTGGTGGTTCCTGGCGCAGAGTGATAGTTATACTATTTCGCTCTACATTGACGCCACCACCGGCACTGCTGCCTCCAGTCACCGTCGCTAACAGGTAGATTAAAAATGCCAGTCCGGCGACGGCATACACGGCATACAGACCCAGCTGCTTGCCAGCGGAGCGGGTAAAAGCCTCCTCCCCACTCATCGGGGCTGATTCAGTTGCTGTCATTCAATACTCCGCGCTCGCCAATGTTGTTCTCGGACACGTCCACTTCAATACAGTTACGCCGCCAACAAATCCCTCGCCGCCATAAACAGTGCGCCAATGAGCATAATGACACTGGGCAGAAAAGTGAGCATAAACCCCAGACCCCGTGAGCCTGGATCTTTTACATAACTGCGAAAATAGATTATCCGACCTATCAGGTACACCACGCCAAAACCTGCCGCATACATGGGGTTCCCCAACTGACTGTAAATGAAAATTGCCGGCAGGAAAACCACCAATTGTTCGAGTGTATTCTGCTGCACGCGGAAGTAGCGATCGAAAACAGGATCGCCGCTGGTCGCTGGTGCTTGCACATCATATTTCCCCCGCGCTCGCCCAACCAAAATCGAAAAAACTATGTATTGAATAAGTGCCAGGACTACCACAATAATTACCATTTCCATATTTTATCCCCTCGATTAAACCAATATTTTTAGTTAAGTCTACGTCGCCAAATCCGAGTTCTGATTTATTATGCGCTCAAGATATTTTTCTGAATTAGTGCCTGTAATTAATTTAAATTTAATCTCCGGATGCAGTTCCCGCATTCTATTATTGAGCAAACCATGGGCGGAATAAACCAGAGAATCCAGAATGATATTGTCAGTGTCACACTCCTTGGCAAGAATGAGTAGTCGATCGAAACCAACCAGAAAATTTTCCGAGTGTCTCCTGCGTATCTCGGTGCCGTAATACAGCTCATGCATACTAATTTCAGTATTAGCAGCCATGTTAAGAAACATACGTGAGAATACTTCCGAGTCTCCACTGGCGAATTGCTTCCAAACTTCGGCCAGTTCCTCACCTGAAATACTGCCATTGCCCACCGGACCCTGACTGGAAATATACAGCATGCCGGAAATCGCACCCAGCTGTCGTCGGGTTGCTTCGGAGATCTTGAAAAAGGTTTCCTGCCGCGCGTTTAATTCCGTCGCCGCAATAGCCTCTGTTTTTTTCCGAATGCAATTTGTTACGGCGTAGCTCTTCATTGTTTTGCGCCAGTACTGACTGCTGAATAAACAGACCTATCACCAGCCAGAGAAACGCAAGAAAGGCGAAGGCCCCTTCCAGAAATGCCCCATCTCATCGATGGGCAGGCCGAGGACTGAGCCCCAACCCACATTTCTGTCGATATATATCCACAGAAAACAGAACCACAAAAAGGTAAGAATCAAGGCAAATAGAATACGCCAGTCTTTTGGTATATAGGGTTTGTCTAACTCTTCTTCGAACATACTGGGTATGAGCTTGGCTCTTGCACAGGAAACTAAGGAGTGTACAGAGTAATTGGCAAGCTGCACACGGTCAATCGGGCTAGAGGAATTTCTCAATCAAGGTATCACGTATTAACTCGGCTTCTTGCCACAGCACGAAATGTCCCTGGCCCTCGCGTTTCAAATAAGTCACGTCTGCATTCACCAGCATTTGATCCATGAAATCCGCGTTGCGCGGGTTTACCAGGAAATCCTTGTCGCCCTGCACGATCAGCACTGGCATCTGCAGATCTTGCCAGCGCGGCCGCATGGCTTCGAGTTGAGGTCGCAACGGCATAATCTCCGCATTGGCACCTTTTAAGCTGGCGCCGAGGATAAACCTGGGCAGTACCACTGCAAATCTATTGTACCAACGCGGACCACTGAACTTCGAGTCGGCAGTTGTCGCCACGAATATCAGCCCCGCCACCATCTCTGGATAATCCATTGCGGTGCGGGCTATAACCGGCCCCCCATAGGAGTGCCCCATCAGGATCGCGCCCTTGCCAGATTGATCCATGCTTATAATAGGCTGCAGCGCTTTTGCCTGTGCCTCCAGCGACGGCACTTTGGGGGAGTCGTTATCTATCCATCCCGGTCGGGTAACCGAAATCATGTGAAAGCGCTCGCGCATGATGGGATCGTTGAGGTAGGGAACAAACGCGGTATAGGAGCCCGGGGTTCCATGTACGAAGACGATTAGCTGCTTCGTCTCTCCGCTGGCACTGGGGGTATTCACTTCAACATATTCGAGGTTGCCCAATGCACTAACCGGCACTGCACCGCTGGCGGTGAAATTTAATTCCTCCGCGGCTGATGCCGAGAAGATCGCTGGCACAATCAGCAACAGTGACAACACCAGCATCAAAAAAGTCTTTTTGTGTAGAATCCGCGAATTTAGCATTTTGAACCTTGTCGCACTGACCACCCTGCATTGACCTTGTGAATCTGCCGAATTTTAGCCCTTAACTCCCCGCAGTTATACCTCAACTTTTACCGGCTTTAGGACAGAATGAGGACGACTACAGTTTAAAGACCGACAGTGTCGGGAGGATGTTACGAATTTCTCCGAGAATCTAATGATTCGACGTGATTTAGCCTACACTTGGCGTATAATCGCAGCCCCTGAATTCGGAAACGGGCGTAAAGGGTCTTAATTATCAGCTCTATGCCCGCAATCCCGCGGAAAACCACAAATGACAAAGAAGCAACAAAGCGGATTTAATTTCGAACAAGCACTGGAAGACCTGGAACAATTGGTAAGCTCAATGGAAGATGGCGAGTTGAGCCTCGAGGACTCACTGCAGGCTTTCGAGAAAGGCATTAAGCTCACGCGGGAATGCCAGACCGCGCTGAAACAGGCGGAGCAAAAAGTGCAAGTGCTGATCAATGAAAATGGTGATACTGAAGAACTCAACGTTGAAGCAGACTAAGGAGCCGCTGATTTTTCGCAAATCAAAATCCTCTATGAGCTCAACTCCCTCCTCTACGCTGGAAACCTTTATCAGCCAGTGCCAGCAACGTGTAAACCAGACTTTAACGAGCAAACTAACGCTTACAGTCCTCAGCACCCGATTACTCGAGGCGATGCAATATGCCGGGCTCGGTGCCGGCAAGCGCATTCGTCCGGTATTAGTGTACGCCAGTGTTCAGGCTGTGGGTGGTGAACTCGAGACCGCCGATGTCGCCGCCTGTGCCATAGAACTGATTCACAGTTATTCCCTGGTGCATGATGACCTACCTGCCATGGATGACGATGACTTGCGTCGTGGCCGAGCCACCACCCACAAAGCCTTCGACGAGGCGACAGCCATCCTCACGGGGGACGCATTGCAATCCCTTGCCTTTCAACTGCTCGCCGATGCCCAACTGCAGGTGGATGCCGACACACAATTGACCATGCTACGGGTGCTGGGTGAAGCCAGTGGTGCCGAGGGTATGGTTGGTGGTCAGTCGCTCGATTTTGAGGCAGTGGACAGGCAGCTGAGCCTGGCCCAACTAGAGGCCATGCACCAATTGAAAACCGGCGCTCTGATAAGAGCCAGCGTGTTGCTGGGAGGTTTGAGCCATGCCGACTCCGATGCCTTCCAACTGGACGCGCTGGGCCGGTATGCCCATAACATAGGATTGGCGTTCCAGGTACAGGATGACATTCTGGATGTAACCAGCGACACCCGCACTCTCGGCAAGCCCCAGGGCTCGGATCAGTCACAAAACAAGCCCACCTACGTTTCACTGCTGGGCTTGGACTCGGCGCGCACACGGGCAGAGGAGTTGGCGAGCCACGCCGTCGATGCCCTGGCTGATTTCGATGACAGCGCCAAGTGGCTGCGAGAGCTTGCGTCTTACATAGTCCAGCGGGTGCATTAATTGACGATTTCCCGTCACTGCTTTAGTTTAGTTGCTTATAAGCTGCGCTATTGGGGCAGCAATTCAAAATTACCGGGGCCAACTCGCCACCATGCTTGACGAAATACCGGCAAACCGACCGCAGACGCTACTGCTGGATCAGATAGTTGATCCAACGGATCTGAGGCAATTGGAGGTGGCTCAATTGTCCGAGTTGGCCGATGAGTTGCGTCTGTTCCTGCTGTATTGCGTCGGCCAGACCGGCGGCCATCTGGGAGCGGGGCTCGGCGTAGTCGAGCTCACGATTGCCCTCCACTACGTTTTCAACACCCCGCTGGACAAGCTGGTCTGGGACGTGGGGCATCAGGCCTACCCTCACAAAATTTTGACCGGGCGCCGTGATGAAATGCTCTCCATGCGTCAGTCAGAGGGGCTCGCCGCGTTCCCCACTCGCAAAGAAAGTCAATACGACGCCTTTGGGGTCGGCCATTCCAGCACTTCTATCAGCGCAGCCCTCGGCATGATGATGGCGGACCGGGTACTGGGTCAGGATCATCACAACATCGCCGTGATTGGCGACGGCGCAATGACAGCAGGAATGGCATTCGAAGCCCTGAATCATGCTGGTCATCTCGATGACAAGATCCTGGTTATCCTCAACGATAACAATATGTCGATCTCGAACAACGTCGGTGGACTGTCCAGCTATTTCGCTCGCATGTGGGCAAGCAAGCCCTATAACTTTATTCGTAGCGGTGGTAAGCAGGTGCTGTCCAAAATTCCTCCAGCCTTAAAAGCCGCACATCGGGCAGAGGAGTATATGAAGGGTATGGTCTCACCCGGCACCCTGTTCGAGGAAATTGGTTTCAATTACATTGGCCTGGTTGACGGCCATGATACCCTCGGCCTGGTGGAGATTCTCCGTAACATCAAAACCTTGCGTGGACCGCAATTGCTGCACATCGTGACGCAGAAAGGCAAGGGCTACTCGGAGTCGGAGAAAGACCCGTTCGGCATGCACGCCATGAGCAAGGGTTATACCTCTGCCAGGCCCGCGCTGGCGAAAGAAGTAAGTGAGCTGGCTCCTGACTCTGAAAAACCAAGACACACCACCTCACCGAGCTACTCCAGCGTCTTCGGAGACTGGCTCTGTGATGTCGCGGCACAGGATGAATTGATAGTAGCTATCACACCAGCCATGGGCGCAGGCTCCGGCATGCAAGCATTCGCCGAACAGTACCCTGATCGATTTCATGATGTCGCCATCGCTGAACAACACGCGCTAACTGTTGCTGCGGGTATGGCTTGTAATGGGCTCAAGCCAGTAGTGGCTATTTACTCGACCTTCTTGCAACGAGCCTACGATCAACTAATTCATGACATTGCCCTACAAGACCTGAAAGTATTATTTGCCATCGACCGAGCCGGGCTGGTCGGGGAAGACGGCCCAACCCATGCTGGCAGTTTTGATCTGAGCTACCTGCGCTGCATACCCAATATGCTGGTGATGGCACCCAGTGATGAAAACGAAACTCGCAAACTATTGAGCACCGGCTACCACCATGACGGCCCCGCTGCTGTGCGCTACCCCCGCGGCCGAGGACCCGGCGCGGTGCTGGAGAGTTCCCTGGACAGCGTGCCAGTTGGCAAAGCCCGCAGACGGCGCAAGGGCCGCACTGTAGCCATCCTGGCCTTCGGTAGCATGGTCACGCCGGCAATGGCGGCCGCCCATATTCTGGATGCAACGGTGGTGGATATGCGCTTCGTGAAACCTCTGGATGAAGAGCTGATCGGTGATATGGCCGCCTCTCATCAGCTCATTGTTACCGCAGAAGAAAATGCAGTTATGGGTGGCGCGGGTTCCGCGGTGAATGAATTCCTGCTGCAGGCAAACTATCAGATTCCGGTACTGAACCTGGGTTTACCCGATGAGTTTTTGGGACAGGGAAAAGTTCCAGAGATGCTGGCCACGGTGAACCTCAACAGCGAAAATTTCATCCGTGCGATTCGAAAGAAACTTAAAGTTTGCAAGATTCAATCGGAGGCTGTCTGAAGCGCCTTATCTTTAGACCTCCTAATTCAGACCTCTTAATTCAGACCTACTCGATTTGACCTCTTAATGTGGACTTGCTCGACTAGAACTATCCAACTCCACCGCACAACAATTGACTGCGACCCTCAATTGTCTATAAACTAGCTTGGTCCTCGCGCCTGTTCTACTGGCGCGAGCTCACGTTGATACAGGTGCCCTCTATTGCTTAATTGGGGGCTAATTGGGAAGTTGGTGCGAAACCAACACTGCCCCCGCAACGGTAAATCGTCGGCTCTGGCCGCGGTGAGTCCGATACCTCCCTGATCGACAAGTACGTGATGCAGCGGAGGGCTACATCAGTGGCGGAATGCTTGAGAGCGAATCTCTCGCTGCCATCCTTCCACCTGACCCTCCCTGATGAATTTTAATTTCTGCTGATTGTCTTGCCGATTGACGTTTGGTCTCTCGACATGCAGCAGGGCCATTCATTGGGAGATCCAAATGTTTAAGTATAGCTATGCAAGCCTCGCTTGTGCGCTTGTAGCCGGTCTTGGTTCTGCGCTTTACGCCGAGGAAGAATCCACGACGCTGGAAGAACTGGTCATCATCGCGAACCGCGTGCCGGTGCCTATGCGAAAAATTGCTGTTTCTGTTGCTGTAATTGAAGAGCAGAAAATTCAAGCGCATGGCAATATTTCTCTTACCGATGTTATACGGCAATCGACAGCGGTGGGCGCGAGCAGCAATGGTGGCGCCGGCTCGCTCTCGTCCCTGCGAATTCGAGGAGAAGAAGCCTATCGCACGCTTGTGTTGTTCGATGGCATCAAGCTCTCAGATCCCAGCGGCCCTCAGGTGGCAGCCCCCATAGAGCATATCCTCAGCACTGGTGTAGGCCGGGTTGAAGTGCTGCGTGGCCCCCAGGGCTTGAGTTACGGTGCCGATGCCGGTGGCGTAATAAGCATTAGCTCACGACTAACCCAACCCGGTTTCAGCGCTAACATAGATGGCCAAACCGGTGCTCGAGGCAGCAGCCAATATGCGGCCAGTATAGCCGCAGCGAATACGGCCGCAGACTTCACTCTCTCGGTCTTCGACTTCAAGACCACAAGCTACAACGTCCGCGCCTCCGATACTGTACTCGCCGACAAGGACGGCTACGAAAACACGTCCTACCATGGACGCCTGGGCATGAATGTAAATGAAAATTTACGCGTGGAACTGGCGCATAGAAATGTGGCTGGAGAGACCGAGTACGATGCTTGTTTTGCCGCCACAACAGTTTATGACTGTGATGCAATCTTCGATCAGGAGGCTAGCCGTGTGGCCCTGGTGTATTCCTCATCGAGCTTCAGCCACTCACTGGCCTACTCCATTACCGAAACAGACCGGGATGATCTTGCCCTGGGAGTGAGTGCATTCGACTCCAGCGGAGAATTGGAACGCTGGGAATATGTCGGCAGTGCCAGCAGTCTTCCATGCTTCGATTTGATCTATGGCATTGATCTGGAGCAGGAACATAACGGCGCGGGCGCCGGCAGCAGAAATCGGGACAACGAGGGGTATTATCTAGAGTATCTCAGCGACTTCTCAGACAATTTCTTCCTTACCGCCGGTGTACGTCGAGACGACAACGACGACTTTGGCGATCACAGCAGCTACCGGATTTCCAGTGCCTATCTGATCGACTTTGATGCATCGCTATTGAAATTAAAGGCGAGTTACGGCACCGGCTTCAGAGCACCGAGTTTGTTTGAGCTTGCCTATAATAGCGGGCCATTTGCGCTACCGCCGGCGGCCTCCACAGTGCTGCAGGAAGAATCCAGTGCGGGATTCGAGATAGGATTGGAGTACTTTGCGGGCGAGCAATTACATCTCGAGCTGGTGGTTTTCAAGCAGGAGGTAGAAGACGCGATCTTCTTCGATCTGAGCGGGTTCAGCGGCTACTTGCAGGATTTTGGTAGCAGCACTTCTGCTGGCCTGGAAATTATTGGCGCCTACGCTATTAGCGATCGACTGCAGCTGTCTGCTAACACTACCTACAATGAGACCGAGCGCCCCAATGGCTTGCAACGTTTGCGGCGGCCGCGGCAATTGACCAATCTGGGTCTCAACTACCGCTGGGGCGGCGACCGCCTTACGCTCAATGTCTTCTACCGCATTTCGACAGATGCTATCGATGAGCAATTCGGCACGGCTGTCGAGCTGGACGATTTTGCCGTGCTGGATATCACCGGCAGTTACAAAATAAGCGATAATATCCAGCTTTACGCCCGGCTCGAAAATGCCACCGATGAGCGCTACCAGGAAGTCAGAGATTTTATCTCGCCGGATCGCGCTTCGTGTGTGGGTATCAAATTGTATTTTTAAGTTCACCCCTTGGTCTAATCTTACAGGAAGAAATCGTGTCTGAAGACGCAGCGAGAAACCAGCGCCACAAGCGGGCGATGCAGCGCAAGAAGGAACATGTGGATGATCGCATCGCCGCAGCAACCATCGACAAGGGGTTGCTGGTGGTGCTCACAGGCAATGGCAAGGGCAAGAGTTCGTCTGCCTTCGGCATGTTAGCTCGCAGCGTTGGTCACGGCCTTCGATGCGGCGTAGTCCAGTTCATAAAAGGGCTGTGGGAGTGCGGCGAGCACCTGCTGTTCGAAGACAATCCTCTGGTCGAATTTCACACCATGAATACGGGCTTCACCTGGGAGACTCAGGACCGGGAGACAGACATCGCGGCGGCAACTGCCACCTGGGCGAAGGCCAGCGCTCTGCTAACAAATGCCGACGTGGATGTGGTGATCCTCGACGAACTGACCTACATGTTGAGCTACGGCTATCTGGACAAGGCAATGGTTTTAAGCGCGTTGAAACAGCGCCCCGAGGGCCAGCATGTCATAGTAACCGGTCGCAACGCGTCGAAGGAACTGTTGGAGATTGCCGACACCGTCACCGAGCTCAAGGAAATCAAACATGCGTTCTACGACGGCGTTAAAGTACAGAAAGGTATCGACTACTGATGCGATTACTCTGCAGAAACAAAACCACAACAATCCCTGCTACTAGCTTCGGAAAACGCAGCGCTGTGCTTTTCCTTCTCATGGCCTTTGCCCAGTTCCTGCTGGCCGCAGAGGTAGACATTGATGCTTCGCTGGCGGTTGAAGTCACCGATGATGAAGGTCGGATAGTCCAGCTCCCTATGCCGGCGCAGCGAATAATCAGCCTCGCTCCCTCCCTGACTGAATTGATCTATGCAGCCGGAGCCGGCGCCAAACTAGTCGGTGTAATTGAATACAGCAACTATCCTGAGGCCGCGAAATCATTGCCGCTGGTCGGCCGGCACGACATCCTCGATATGGAGCTCATCCTGTCACTGCGGCCAGATCTCGTGGTGGCCTGGCAGTCGGGGAATCCCAGAGCATCGGTACGCAGGCTGAGAGAACTGGGACTAAAGGTCTATATCGCCGAGCCTAAACAGCTGGAATCGATTCCATCGCATATGCAGAGGCTGGCAATACTCGCTGGCACTGAAAATACGGCAAGACCTGCCATAGAAGATTTTCGCAGCCGTCTGGCGGCGCTGGTGAATCAATACAGCCACAAGGTAGCAATTGACACATTTTACCAGGTTTGGGATACGCCCTTGATTAGCGCCGGTGGTAACGAGCTGATCAACGACATCATCAGCCTTTGTGGCGGCAAGAATATATTTTCCGACATCACCTTGGTGGCACCGAAGGTGAGCAAGGAAGCCGTCCTGGTCAGGAATCCGGTGGTAATTATTGCCAGCGGCATGGATATCGAGAGACCGGAATGGCTCGATGACTGGAGAAGCTGGCCTACGCTTAAGGCAGTCGCCAACAACAATCTGTTCTTCGTGCCCCCCGACCTGGTTCAGCGCCATACTCCGCGAGTCCTACAGGGCGCGGAAATAATCTGCGCCCAGATCGACCTGGCACGTTCTACCCTCTAAGCTTGCCCGCCGGCGTATTCCGCGGCGTTATGAAATAGCAGCCGGCTAGTAACACGCCCGGCATGCAGCTGCACGCTCACCCGGCTAAAGCTTGCGAAGGGTATGTGTAGCGGATTGCTTCGATTCAGGGGCATGCCGAGCACGGTGGGGAGCACCACACGCAGCACACCGCCATGGGTTACGATCAAGACATGACTGCCATCTACGCTTTCCGTGATTTGCTGCCAGGCGTCCAGGATGCGGTCTTTGAAAGCAAGATACTCTTCGCCGTTGGGAGGCTTGAGCTTGGACATGTCTTGACGAAATTCTTTAAACTGTGGTAGCGCCTGCGCTCTCCACTCACTCAGCAACATGCCATCCCAGTCACCGTAGTCAATTTCCTGCCACTGCTCATCCACCTGCAAATCCAGCTGCAACTGCTCTGCTAACTGCGCGGCAAACGCTCGACAGCGTTGCAGTGGCGAGGAAATAATATGCGTCCATGCGGGTGTTACTGCTGATTGCACATTGGATTGGCTGAGCGCGGCCGCATCCCGCATCTGCTGCCAACCTTTTTCGCTCAAGGGATGATCTATTCGCCCACGTAAAACTTCCCCACCCTCCGGCTCTCCATGCCGCATGAAATCGACAATAATTTCTTTGTTGTTGGAGTCCAAGGGCTTGCCTTTTCAATGCTTACAGGAGTAACCAGAACATCCAGTTGCCGGCCTCTATAAAAAAGACTTATTTTATATGCCCGAGCTTGTCTATATTTACCGCCAAATAGCTTTCGTTATGGGGGTTTGAGCCGGTGTGGATTGGCACGATTTCAGCGACCTCTATGCCCATCTCTTGCAGGGCCTGGACCTTGCGCGGATTATTGGTCATGAGGCGAACACTGCTGACCCTGAAGTGTTCGAGCATGGGCTTACAAATATTATACTCGCGGCTGTCAGCCTCGAAACCGAGTTGCTCATTTGCTTCCACTGTGTCGGCGCCGGAGTCCTGCAAGGCGTAGGCCCTGATCTTGTTTAACAGGCCAATGCCCCTGCCCTCCTGGCGCAAATACAGAATCATGCCGCGGCCAGCTGCCGCGATACTCTCCATGGCGCTCTTGAGTTGCGAGCCGCAGTCACAACGCAGGCTAAACAAACAATCACCGGTGAGACATTCAGAATGTATGCGACACAGCAAGGGGGCGGATGGATCAGTCTCCACTGGCGCCGATGCGGCTACGAGCGATTCACCTAACACCAGGGCAACATGCTCCTTACCAGTTTCCTGATCTTCAAAGCCATGGATGGTGAACTGCCCCCACTGGGTGGGCAATGTGGCTGGTGCTACAAATTTCACAGTCAACAGACTTACCTCTACAAATTTCCTAGATCGTTCCCGCTCAATGCTGGCCAGGCTTTCACGCCAAAACTACAGTAATGGCCTGCATACACAGGGCCGCCATTATACCCGCTAATACATCATCTAGCATGATCCCCAGGCCGCCTTCGACGCGCTTGTCTACCCAGCCAATGGGCCAGGGCTTGACGATATCCAATAGCCGAAAAAGCAGAAAGCCCACGCCCACCCAGAGCCAGCCAGCGGGCGCCATGAACATAGTTATCCAATAACCGACAAATTCATCCCAGACGATGCCGCCGTGGTCATGCACCCCTAAATCCGTCGCGGTTTTGCCACAGATGTAAACCCCCACGGCAAATGTGAACAGCAACATCAAGCCGTATAACAGCGGGCTAAGCGTTGGCAGCGACAGGTATATACCGACTGCCACCAGGGTGCCAGCGGTTCCGGGAGCCCGCGGAAACGTACCGCTGCCAAAACCAAATGCCAGAAAATAGACCGGGTTACGCAATATTGCCTTAAGTGAATCTGGCTTGAGATTCACTGACATCGGTTATATCCGCAACGCTTGGCGCTCATTAGTCATTTCCAAAGTGATCGTAGGCTGCGACTGATGTGGATAGCTCGGTGCCCGCTGCATCTACACAGACGACCCCGTCAGCGTGAACGATCTCCCCTATGCAGGTAATTTTTGTATTCAATTTCATGGCTGCAGCTTCCAGCGTTTTACAGTGCTGTGGCGACGCCGTGAAACACAGCTCATAGTCGTCGCCTCCATAGAGCGCTGCCTGCACTCGATTGTCTGCCGACATACAACATCTGGCGGCATCGGAGTAGGGAAACGACTCAAGATTTAGTCGTGCCCCGACGCCACTGGCAGTGACAATATGATTCAAATCACCGTAGAGACCATCAGAAATATCTATGCAGCTGGTCAAGCTGGGGGCACATGCACGTGCCAACTCAATTCTCGGCTCCGGCTCATAGTACGCTTTCGTGAAATATTGACGACAGGCCTCTGTGTTATTTACTTCATGTATTACAAATTTCGCGCCCAAATGGCTGTCCAGCCCAAGACTCACCAGAGCAATAGCACCGTCACCGACAGTTCCACTGACATAGATTTTATCGCCGACGCTGGCACCGTCTCTTCGCAACACACGGTCCTGTTGTACCGTACCGTGTACCTGAATGCTAATACTCAAATTTCCCTTAACTGTATCTCCGCCTACCAGTGGGCAATCAAATTTTTCAGCCAGTTGCAACAAGCCCTTACTGAAAGCATCTAACCACACTGTATTGGCTTGGGGCAGCGTCAGACTGAGCGTAAAGCACAGCGGCTTGGCGGCCATCGCTGCCAGGTCGCTGAGATTGACTGCCAGCCCCCGATAAGCGATCGCTGCTGGCGCGGCTGTCAGGGGAAAGTGAACGCCCGCAACCAGGGTGTCCATCGATATCGCCAACAGCTGACCCGGTGGCAGATCCAGTAAGGCGGCGTCATCGCCTATTCCCAACAGCACTTCAGGTTTCGTAAAACCCAAACCGGAGTCCACAAAATGGCGCTGAATAATTCCAAACTCTGATTGGCTCATTGACTCGATATTTGGCTTGAATTTAGGGGCTTCTATGTTCGAGTAGCTTTGACTTCCAGCGGTCGAAGCATCGGCGCCAGTTTATCCAGTACTCCATTGACGTATTTATGACTCTCGGTGGCACCAAATACTTTTGCCAACTCCACCGATTCATTGATTACAACCTTGTAAGGTACGTCGATACTATAGGCCAGTTCATAGGTCCCCAGGTACAGTAGCGCTCTCTCGACCGGGTCCAGCGCCGTGAGAGCTCGATCCAGTAAGGGACTCAGATGCGCATCGAGGTGGTCAACTTGCCGGGGAATCTCAATAAACACCTCCTTGAAATAATCCCAGTCAATTTTCCCGGTATTCTCTTCCCGAAATTGCGCTTCGATCTCAAGGGGTTCAGTGTTCGCAAGCTGCCATTGATACAGCGCCTGCACGATTAAGCGACGGGCCTTGCGGCGCTGGGCAAACGAGAGTTTTGGTCGAGGCTTGCTGCCAGAGCCCTTACTGCCGGCGGCCACCTAAGCCTCCAGCTGACGTAACAAGCTCAGCATTTCCACCGCCGTGCTTGCAGCCTCCGCACCTTTGTTACCGGCCTTGGTACCGGCGCGCTCGATAGCCTGTTCAATGCTATCGACAGTAAGCACGCCAAACGCAACCGGCTTGCCACTGCCAAGACTAACCTGGCTTAGTCCCTTCACGCATTCGCCGGCAACATACTCGAAGTGAGGAGTGCCACCTCGGATAACGGCTCCCAGCGCAATGACAACATCAAAACCATCACCCTCGACCATTTTCTGCACTGCTAGTGGCAGTTCATACGCACCGGGCACCTTGACGATGGTAATATCCTTGTCCATGATCCCATGTTTGCGCAGGGTATCCAGGGCACCAGCAAGCAAGCTGTCAACGATAAAGCTATTGAATCGCGCCACCGCAATGCCATAGCTGGCCGTCGCATTGCTGTAATTACCCTCAATTGTCTTAATCTTGCTCATGTCTGCTTCCTGCCGGGTAGCCCCTATAACTCTGATTAATCATAGCTCTTATTTATCAGAGCTCTTGTGAAATCTCATACTGAACGAAATCGACGACTTCCAAATCAAAGCCTGAAATGGCATTGAAACGTGCGGGGAAACTCAGAAGTCGCATCTTGCCGACACCCAGATCTCTGAGTATCTGGGATCCAGTGCCGATGGTTAGATCGTTGCCTTGCCTGTTGGTCGGGACAGTGTCCCCACCACTAGCTATCGCCGAGCGCTGGCTAAACGCCAGATCCTGACCATAGTCATCCCCGGATAATAACACAGCCACTCCTTTGCCTTCGCTGCCGATTTTTTCCAGTGCGCCGCTGAATGACCAACTGGTATGATCGTCATTGAATACTTCGCAGACATCTCTAAGAGTATTCGGAATATGCACGCGCACCAGGGTAGGTTCTTCGGCGGTGATATTTCCCATGGTGAAGGCCAGATGCAAGCCTCCACTAATCGAATCCTTGTAGCTGTGTACATTGAACGCGCCATAACGGGTTTGCACGGTATTACTTTCAACCAGCGTAACTGTATGCTCATTGGCGATGCGATAGTGAATCAGGTCGACTATGGTGCCTATTTTTAGGCCGTGCTTTTCGGCAAATTTTTCCAGGTCTGGCCGCCGCGCCATGGAGCCGTCCTCATTCATGATTTCCACTATCGCTGCCGCTGGTAAATAGCCAGCCATGCGGGCCAGATCACAACCAGCCTCGGTATGACCGGCGCGACGCAATACACCGCCGGATTGCGCCATGATCGGGAATATATGACCAGGCTGCACAATATCCTGGGGCGAGGTGTCCCTAGCTACTGCGACCTGAATAGTTCTGGCCCTGTCTGCTGCTGAGATTCCGGTGGTGACCCCGCTCTCCGCCTCGATAGAAACCGTAAAACTGGTGTTAAACGCGGTATTGTTCTCATTCACCATTAATGGCAAATTTAAGTACTCACAACGCTCCCGGGTAAGGGTAAGGCAAATTAAGCCCCGCGCATTCGTTGCCATGAAATTGACATCTTCCGTCCGCACACGCTCAGCGGCAATGATCAGATCGCCTTCATTTTCTCTGTCTTCATCATCCATCAATATCACCATCTTACCCTGGCGAATATCGTCGACGATCTCTTCTACTGAATTCAGTTTCATATCTTTTGCAATCTTTTCTTAACCAGAACCAAACTGGTATGAACTATCGTAATTAGACTTTTCTCAAGAATTGGATTAAGAGAAGCCGTGCTTTTCAAGGAACTTCTCATCCAGTGTGCTACCACCGATCTCTTCACCCTGTTCTGCGTTCCCCTGCCGACCCTGCATGAGTCGCTCAAGATATCTGGCAACCAGATCCACTTCCAGGTTCACTTGCTGTCCGATTACATAATCACCGATTATGGTTTCGGTTTGAGTATGGGGAATCACATTGATTGAAAATGTGACACCAGATACCTCATTAACAGTGAGGCTGGTTCCATCGATACAGATCGATCCCTTTGCTGCGATGTATTTGGCTATCTCTACCGGCACATCGAATTCGAGTCGAGTGCTTTGTCCATCAGCTGTAGAACTTATCAATCTGCCGACGCCGTCCACATGCCCGCTTACTATATGACCGCCAAACCGACTTGTCGCCAGCATCGCCTTCTCGAGATTAACTCTGGATCCGGTTTTCAATGATCCAAGTATTGTACAATTCATGGTTTCGCCCGAAACGTCGGCGCCAAAATTATCAGCACCCAGTTCTACCACCGTCAGACAACAACCGTTGACGGCAATACTGTCTCCGATTTTTACATCCGTCACATCCAACTTGCCAGTGTTAACCAGCAGGCGCCACTCCGACTGCACGCATTGCAAGCTTTTAACCGTAGCTGTTGTCTCGATAATTCCAGTAAACATCTTTATCTATCCGCAGAAACAGCCGGGACTAGTGTCACCTTGATGTCTCCACCCACTTTTGTCAGATCCTCGACTAGAAAATCAACGCTGTCTGCCAACGATTGAATTCCGCTTAGTTCTAATAATGCTTTGCCATCACTTCCCAATAACCTGGGCGCTATATACACAACGAGTTCATCCACTAGCCCAGACTGAACGAAGGCAGCACTTAATGTCGACCCCGCTTCCACCAGAACTTCATTGCACGCGTAATCGGAGGCCAGCGATTTTAGCACAGTTCGAAGGCTTACACTCGCCTCGCGCCCCTTCCCAACCGCCGGCATCGGCGCTGCAATAATTTCAACATTATCAGGAAAGCGCTTAGAGTCAGCACCGACTTCTGCGGTGTATATTTTTACCGCACCTGCGGTAACAATAATTTTAGCGGCGTCAGGTATTCGTAATTGGCTATCGAGCACAACACGTAAGGGCTGCTTGTCCAGGGCCAATTTATTATGCTCTCTGAATGACACAGCCAGATCGAGTTCGTGCGGACGCACGTTCATTGCCGGGTCATCTGCAAGCACCGTTCCAATACCAGTAACCACAGCACAGCTGCCAGCCCGCAGAGTTTGCACATCGGCTCTGGCCGCTGTTCCGGTTATCCATTTGCTTGCCCCGTTCGCTAACGCGGTACGTCCATCGAGGCTCATGGCGAGTTTGCAGCGCACATAGGGAAGCCCGGTCTCAAGCCGTTTGAAATAGCCAGGGTTTACGGCTCGCGCTACGTCTTCAAAATCAACAAGATGAAATACAGAAATACCTGCCGCCTCTAAGGCCTTCACTCCCTTGCCGGATACCCTGGGGTCGGGATCGATGCCGGCAACTACTACCGTAGAAATTCCTACTGCAATCAGCGCGTCGCAGCAAGGTCCGGTGCGCCCGGTATGGGAGCAGGGCTCCAGGCTCACAAACGCGACCGCTCCCTGCGCATTCTCTCCGGCACTTTCCAGCGCCATGATCTCGGCGTGTACTGCACCCGCCGCAACATGCCAACCCTCTGCTATAACCGACCCGCTCTTAACAAGAACGCAACCCACACGCGGATTGGGCGTTGCGGTGATTGCATTTTGCGCGAGCTCAATAGATCTCCGGATATATACCGGCCAGTCAATATATTCTTCGCTGAGTTCTTTGTTGGAATAGGTTTGCATGGAACCGCGCGTTCCTTGATGGCAGTATCAGTAATGCTGAGCAGATGCACTCCAATATACCGGAGCTACTTCGAATTGTCTTTCGAATTGTCTTTCGAGATGTCCTGAGAGAGGCGGTCGATCTCCTGGCGAAATTCATCCAGATCCTTGAAGCTGCGATAAACGGAAGCGAAACGAACAAAGGCAACTTCATCGAGCCCACGCAGTTCTTTCATTACCAGTTCGCCGACATCACGAGACTGAATTTCGCGCTCGCCCGTAGAGCGTAATTTAGCCTTAATTCGGGAAATTGCTTCTTCTACTTTCTCTATGCTCACCGGCCTTTTTTCTAAAGCCTTGGTTAAACCCGCCATGAGTTTATCTTCGTTGAATGGCTCCCTGATACCGTCCTGCTTGATGATGCGTGGCATAACCAATTCTGCGGACTCATATGTCGTGAATCTGTCTTCACAGGTTATACATTCACGACGTCTGCGCACGTGATTGCCTTCAGAAACAAGCCTTGAATCTATAACCTTGGTGTCGAAAGCACCACAAAAAGGACAATGCATAATATACCTATCGTTCTTATTTTATTTTCTTTTCTAATCGGCCGCTTCAACGTCAGTCGATAATTGCCGCTTATATACCGGAAATCTCCTACACAGATCGACTACCAACTGCTTTACTTCTGCGATCCTTGCTGTATTCGTAAGGTCGTCGAGGATGTCGCACATCCAGGTAGTCAACTCAGCAGTCTCCGCTTCTTTAAAACCGCGAGTAGTAATCGCCGGCGAGCCTATCCTCAAACCACTGGTCACAAACGGGGGCTTGGGATCATTAGGTACCGCATTCTTGTTAACTGTTATATTTGCGCGCCCCAGGGCAGCGTCTGCATCCTTGCCGGTTATGTCCTGCTTGATCAGACTGAGTAGAAACAAGTGGTCATCGGTGCCATTGGATATAACATCATAACCACGATCGATAAAGCCCTGGGCCATTACCCTTGCGTTTTGCAACACCTGCTGCTGATAAGACTTGAAGCCTTCACTCATGGCTTCCTTGAAGCACACGGCTTTGGCGGCAATTACATGCATTAATGGCCCACCCTGACTTTCCGGAAATACAGCGAAGTTAAGTTTCTTCTCCAGATCCAGATTTGCCCGCGCTAAAATCAAGCCACCGCGGGGACCACGTAATGTCTTGTGCGTGGTGGAGGTGGTAACGTCTGCGATATTAACCGGACTGGGATACACGCCGGCCGCAATCAGTCCAGCCACATGGGCCATATCCACAACGAAATACGCACCGATGCTATCTGCAATCTGCCTGAATCTGTTCCAGTCTACCACCCTGGAATAAGCCGAAAATCCCGCCATGATCATTTTCGGCTTGTGCTCCTGCGCCAGCGCATTTACCTGCTCATAATCAATCTCGCCGGTTGCATTATCCAAGCCGTATTGGATGGCGTTGTAAATTCGTCCCGAAAAGCTGACGCTGGCGCCATGGGTGAGATGACCGCCGTCGGCCAGACTCATGCCCAACACTGTGTCACCTGGCTTTAACAAGGCCATGTAGACGGCCGCATTGGCCTGCGAGCCTGAATGCGGCTGCACGTTGGCATAGCCAGCGTCGAACAAGGCACGGGCTCTGGCAATAGCCAGGGATTCGACTACATCCACATGCTCACAACCACCGTAGTAACGCTTGCCCGGGTAGCCCTCAGCATATTTATTGGTCAACACCGAACCCTGAGCCGACATGACCAGTTCACTGGTATAGTTTTCAGATGCAATCAGTTCAATATGTTGCTCCTGACGATTACTCTCTGCTTCGATAGCGGCGCTAATTTCTGGATCAAACTCAGATAAGCTGGTATCGCTGTTAAACATCACTACTCCAGGTACTTAATTGAGGGCTTTTAGTTGGGAAATTTCGAAGGCGCTATTCTACATGATGACTGCTGATTGAACATCTATAATCGCGGCAGCCTACGGCCGAATTGTTGGCGGCATGGATGCCACAAAGATCCTCTCTGCTATGCCATAATGGCGACCGAAATTTTACCCCTGATGCAGGAATCGAAACAATGGCCCAGTTTGTATACACCATGCACGGAGTAAGCAAGGTAGTCCCGCCAAAACGGGAGATATTGAAGAATATCTCGCTGTCGTTTTTCCCCGGCGCCAAAATCGGTGTGCTGGGCCTCAACGGTTCCGGCAAATCTACCCTGCTCAGGATTATGGCTGGCGAGGACAGAGAATATAACGGCGAAGTGCGGCCACAGGCGGATATCAAGATTGGCTATTTGCCACAGGAACCGCAGCTTAATGAAAGCCGGGACGTGCGGGGCAATGTGCAGCAGGGCATAAAAGACATCATCGAACTGGTGGAGGGATTTAACGCCATCAGTGACAAGTTTGCCGAGCCCATGAGCGACGAGGAGATGAATGGCCTGCTGCAGCAACAAGGTGAGTTGCAGGACCAGATCGATGCCGTCGATGGCTGGGAAGTGGAACGCATTCTCGAGCGTGCCGCCGATGCCTTAAGGCTACCACCCTGGGACGCGGCAGTAGCCCAGCTTTCCGGCGGCGAGAAGAGGCGAATTGCGCTCTGTCGTCTGCTCTTATCTAAACCCGACATGCTCTTACTGGATGAACCTACCAATCATCTTGATGCCGAGAGCGTGGCCTGGCTGGAAAGGTTCCTGCAGGAATATCCTGGCACCGTGGTGGCAATAACCCACGATCGATATTTTCTCGACAATGCTGCCGGCTGGATTCTGGAACTGGACCGCGGCCACGGGATTCCCTACGAAGGCAACTACAGCGCCTGGCTCGAGGCCAAGGGAAAACGCCTCGGTGTAGAGGCAAAACAACAGGCCGCTCATGAGCGCAGCATCAGGTCGGAGCTGGAATGGGTGCGGGCGAACCCCAAGGGCCGTCAATCCAAAAGCAAGGCCCGCATAGCAAGATTCGAAGAACTGAATTCACAAGATTTTCAGCAACGCAACGAAACCTCAGAGCTCTATATTCCTCCTGGAAAAAGACTGGGTGACAAGGTTATTGAAGTCAGCCTCCTCAGCAAGGGCTTTGGCGACATGAGTCTGATTGAGGATCTGAGCTTCAGCGTTCCCAAGGGCAGTATCGTCGGTATCATCGGCGGCAACGGTGCTGGCAAGACTACGTTCCTGCGCATGCTGATAGGGCGTGAGCAGGCCGACAGCGGTTCCATAGACATTGGCGACACGGTAGACCTGGCCTATGTAGACCAGAGCCGCGACGAACTGGTCGGCGCTAACACCGTATGGGAAGAGCTGTCCGGCGGTCAGGAAATGTTGAAGATAGGTAAATTCGAAATTTCTTCCCGCGCCTACGCCAGTCGCTTCAACTTCAAGGGCGGCGACCAACAGAAATTCGTGAAAGACCTCTCCGGTGGTGAACGCAACCGACTGCACATGGCGAAGCTGTTGCAACGAGGCGCCAACGTCTTGTTGCTGGACGAGCCAACCAATGACCTCGATGTAGAAACTCTGCGCGCGCTGGAAGAGGGCCTACTGGCGTTTCCCGGTTGTGTAATCGTAGTGTCACATGATCGTTGGTTTCTCGATCGCATATGCACCCACATTCTGGCATTCGAAGGTGACAGTCAGGTGGTTTGGCACGAGGGAAATTACACGGACTACGAAGCCGACAGGAGGCAGCGTCTCGGCGAAGGAGCACAACCCAGCCGTATTAAATATCGGAAGCTGAGCGCCTAGCCACGCCACTTTCAACCTAGGGCAGCTCTGAACAATGCAGTGATGCCGTGGAGATACAAACTCAGGACCAAGTCGGTGCAGCTCTGGGATTAATGCCCGGAGACGGCGTTGGAGTTGCCTATGAGGAGGATGGCAGGCGCCAACTATTAAAAGCCGATTATTGCTTCAACTGCATCCCCGGCCACTTCATATAACTTTGGTTCTTCTAATGCCGAATGTTAGTATGGAACGGGTCTTTCAATCATCAGGGAGTATATCAATGTATAAAATTCCTACATTGACGAGTATATCAGCAATGATTGCGGTGTCAGTCACGTTACCCGCTCTCGGTCAGGACGACTCCAGCAGCCGGATTGAAGAAATTCTGGTGACTGCGTCGAAGCGTTCGCAAACATTGCAGGCAGTGCCTATCGCGGTATCCGTTGTTAGCCAGGAGGTATTGCAAAAGGCCCGGATACAGGACATCAAAGATTTACAATCTGTCATCCCATCGTTGCGCGTCGCGCAATTGCAGCAAACCGGTAATACCAATTTTATTATTCGCGGCTTCGGTAACGGTGCCAACAACGCGGGTATCGAACCGTCGGTAGGCGTATTTATCGATGGTGTTTATCGTTCACGCTCCGCTGCAGTGCTGGCCGATCTACCGAATCTGGAGCGCATTGAGGTTTTACGCGGACCGCAAAGCACATTGTTTGGTAAAAATGCCTCTGCAGGCGTCATCAGCGTCATCACGGCGAAACCCGACCTGGACGCCTTTAGTGGTTCCACCTCCCTAACACTTGGTGATTTCGACGAAGTTATCGCGAAAGCCAATGTTACCGGTCCTTTGTCAGACACGGTTGCATTCAGCCTGTCCGGCAGCGTGAATCAACGAGATGGATACTTCAAAGACCTCAGCAGCGGTGGCGAATACAATGAGCACGATCGTTTCGGCATTCGTGGGCAACTATTGTTTCAACCCAGCGATAAGCTGGAATTCCGCTTTATCGCAGACTTTAGCGATATAGACGAAGCATGTTGTGGTGTTGCAAATCTCGTCAATGGCCCCACAGGCGCTGCCATAGTGGCTATCGGAGGGCAAATACTTCCGGAAGCACCGTTTGCCCGGGCCCAGTTTTTTGATTTTGAGCCCACTAATGAGATCGAAAACAGTGGTGTTTCACTGCAAATCGACTACGAATTCGAGACAGCGACGTTAACCTCAATTTCGTCGTTCCGCAATCAAGGCAAAAAAGAGAATGGCGACGTCGATTTCACCAGTGCGCGTCTAATCAACCCCAATTCGAACGATACCGACATTGATACCTTTACGCAGGAGGTACGCCTTACCTCATCCGACCTGGGTGCAGTCGACTGGATGATTGGGGGATTTTACTTCAACGAAGATGTTGAATTGGAAAATGTGCTTTCGTATGGCGCAGATTTTCGCAATTATGCGGACATCCTGACCGGGGGCATACCGGGCAACTCAGCTCTTAACCAGATCGAAGGTGGTATCGGTGTACCACAGGGCACTTTTTTTGCACCGGGTCAGGGCCGATTCGAAACCTTCACCCAGGACAACGAGTCCTTCTCAGTATTCGGGCAACTCGATATTCACCTGATGGATGATCGGGCGACGTTGACACTGGGTGCCAACTACACCGAAGACGAGAAAGATACGTCAGCAAATATGCTCGTTACGGATGTATTTTCCGGACTCGACCTTGAGCAGGTTGGTGGTGCCTTCATTTTTGCAGGTGCCTTTGCACAAGCCCTTGCCGGCGGTGCTGATCAGGCTACGGCGACGGCTATAGCAACTGGAACAGCGGCAGCGCTGGCCCCGATTGAGTGTTCGGCGCAAAATCCTCCACCGGCCTGCAACACGCTATTGGCCCTGCAACTACTGCAATTCGCGCCCCCGTTTCTGAACTTCCCGAATGCGGTTGAAAACGGGAGTTCAAAGGATGACGACGTTACCTGGACGGTTCGATTAGCATTCGATGCTACCGATAGAGTCAACGTTTACGCGGCTGCTGCCACTGGTTTCAAAGCATCATCGTGGAATCTGTCACGTGATTCGCGCCCATTTGCGACCGACATGAGTGCGATCAACGCCGGCGGGCTCGGCCTGAACAACCTCAATGCCGGATCGCGGTTCGCCGGGCCTGAAGATGCAACTGTGTACGAAGTTGGATTGAAGACACGCTTCGACAGAGGCACAGTCAACATTGCGATATTCGACCAGGAAATCAAAGGCTTCCAGTCCAACCTATTCGTTGGCACCGGGTTCGTCCTCTCCAATGCGGGCAAACAATCGACTACCGGCATTGAATTAGAAGCAACCTATGTACCTATCGATGAACTCACCGTGTCCTTCGCCGGAACATGGCTAAATCCGGTATACGATTCCTTCAAAGATGGGGCAGGCGTCGACGGACCCCTCGATTTATCTGGAGAGAAAGTGCCAGGTGTCCACGAGTTCAGCATGAACCTGTCTGGCACCTACAGCTTTACCCTGGGAAACACGATGTCGGGCTTTGTTCGAGCCGAATACATCTACGACGACGAAGTTCCCATCGTTGCGAATGTGGCAGCACGCTTTGCGTCTCGGGAAGTCGGCACGTTCAACGCCAGCATCGGCATTGAATGGGGAAACGGATTTGAAGCCATGCTCTGGGGTCGTAATCTCAATGACGATGATTACTTGTTGAGTGCATTCCCCTCGGTTGCGCAGGCGGGCAGCTTCAGCGGCTATCCAAACGAGCCAAAAACCTATGGTCTAACTATCACTAAGCGCTTCCAATAATGGATAGGTCAGCCTAATTAATAGCGTGGCAATTGAGTACGGGTCGCCGGCCTGCCAGTGTCTCCAGGCATAACTGCATTGTTCAGAGGTACCCTAGCTACAAACCCAGCTCTTCCCGGAGCTGGGCGAAGCGCGCTTTCGTCTCCGCCTTGTCCAGCTTACGTTGAATTTTTTCGGGCAGTGCGGCAGGCACATCGAGGTCCAGGGTCTCACCACCGATAACACGCTGACATAATACTCCATAGTGGTAATCAAAAATGGGAAAGGCTCTTGATTCCGGTTCGTTAGCGAGCAGATACCAGCCACTTGCCTTGCCGGCATGGTAGACCGCTTCGTGACTCCAGTTGAATTCAAGTTTGGCCGAAGGTGCGGCACAGGCCTCCAGATAAGCTTGCCTGGCAGAAGGCAAGCCGAAGAGATCCAGGCCCTGTTCACAGGCCCGCACCAGGGTAGCAAGTGAGGGCAGGTAATCCTGGGTGCGGATTATCTGCTTGCCCCCGTGGATAATTTGAGCAGACGAGAAATGTTCCAAGTTGCTGAGCCAATACTTCTTGGCAATAACTAAACTCTGATCATCGGCAAAGGCCTTGTGAAACTGGTTGTGATAGGCGAACTCGAATTCAGCAAAGATCTTGCCGATAGCATCGGTGTTATCGGAAGGCGCTCTATCTCGCTCCGTAGAAGTCCCATAGCCACCGCCACGGGTTTCATTTACTCGATTAATACCCTTCTGGATTTCCTTACTGGAGTTAGTCTGCCCAGCTTCTGTCTGCAAGCTGTCTGAGCCTTTCTCTAACTTTTTCCTGTGTTGATCCAGTAATGATTCGATCTTTCGCATCGTCGAGTTCCTCTACTTTAAGCTGCCGTGCCCAATCCTGTTTTATGAACTGAAGAAACGCAGTGTTCCATGAAGGCTTGGCTTGCTGACTGTCTTTCCAGTACATAACGAACTCCGGCAGTTTACGCCTGGCGTAGTCAGCTTCAATTTCTGCCAGCTGCAGTATTTCATAAAAATCCGCGCTGGGCTGCCAATCAGCGGTGATGGGCCTGGGCGTATCATCGAAGGCCAGCGAGGCGGAGAATTTCGCCCACTGCCGCCTGATATGCTCAATAAATTTTGTGTTCCAGGCTCCGTTCACCATGCCGCGCTCGCGCCAGTACAGGACGAACTCCGGAATCGCGTCCTCGATAAAACTGGGATTGACCCCGGCAATCTCGAGAATGCCCACCGCATCGGAATTTGGCTGCCAGTCGGTCCCCATGACACTCGTCAGTTCATAGGCGCCTTTACGCGTCTGCTCTTCGCGCCAGCGTTTTAATGCATGCTTCGAGAACGCACTACCCCAGGAAAATCTTGCCTGAGCCCGGTCGCGCCAGTAAGCCACAAACTCAGGCACCAGGCTCTGCGCGAACTCCTGCGGGATTCCCTGTTGCTTGCATTGTCGCATCCAATTGTCATCAGGTTGCCAGTTAGGGGGCATCAACGATGCAGTGGCGGAACCAGGCACAGCGGTTACAGGCTGTTGCGTCGGGGTCTTTGCCACGGGTTCTATGTTCGCGCTTGAGGTGCCCGCACTTTCTATGTCCGCGCTATCAACATCATCAATCGCAAAAAAATAACTGCCAGGAGATGTTGTGTCAGCGTCGATCAGGACCAGTCCCAGGCTCTGCAAGCTGGATTGTACGCGCTTGATATCAATCGGCGCCCAAAATGGAAACGCCTGTTGTAACTTACCATCATCCAGCTCCAGCCAGGCTAGCTGTTTGGCTCTATTACGTTTTACCGTGGCTCCGTGACTTATCAGCTCCGCGAGTACGTGCAACATAACGGCCTCTTCCAGCCCTATGGTAGACGCCAGGGTCGGCGAAATCAGCAGGGGTCTTTCAGGCAATAAGGAAGAGGTCATACTGCTTGTGAATTTGAATCAAATAAGTAAAGGTCGAACCAGCAACATTGGTGTGGAAATGTGTCAAGCAAGGTCGTTGTGATCTGCGTGTCAAGAATCCTACCACAGCCCACCGGCTTTGTCGGCAAAATCCAGACGCCAGAAAAGACAGGGACTACAGGCGATACATCCTCTGTTTGTAGTTGCTCCGAAAAGCTCTAGCCAGGACCATCGCAGACTCAAGACGTTAGTTTTTTAGCGCCTGCAGTGGGATAATCCCCGCTCCCTGAGAGCCAATTGAATCAAGTGCCAATGACAGCGTCCTTCGAAACCACCCTGACTGGTTTCCTCCATGCAGAAGGCTTACCGGAAAGTTACCGACAAGCTGCCCTCAAATGGTTTCTGCCACTAGCCGAGCAATGGCTGGAGCGAATTACAGAGTCTAATTCACACACACTGGTGCTTGGTATTAGCGGTGCTCAAGGCACCGGCAAGTCCACCCTCGCCAGACTACTGCAGTTATTTCTCGAGGATCAAGGCCGGCGAATTGCCCGCCTTTCCATCGATGATTTCTATTTCTCCCGCCAACATCGACAACAGCTGGCCGCAACGATTCATCCCCTGTTAGCCACCCGCGGTGTACCCGGCACCCACGACACCGTATTGGCTCTGAAAACTATTAGCGCCTTGCTGAGTGCGAGCGGGGGTACTGCTATCTGCCTGCCGCGCTTCGACAAGGCTAATGATAACCCCGTTGCCACCGGTGACTGTCCGGTGTTCGAGGGTAGGCCGGATCTCATCATTCTCGAAGGATGGTTCCTCGGCGTAGCGCCGCAAACTGACTCAGAGTTGGTTATGGCTGTAAATGAGCTGGAACGGGTCGATGACCGCGAGGGGGCCTGGCGGCGTTATGCCAACGAGCAATTGGCTACTCATTATCAGACGTGGTTCAGTTACATAGATCATCTGATTGTGTTGCAGGCACCCTCGTTTGAGCAGGTGAAAAGCTGGCGCAAACTGCAGGAAGTAAAGCTGTCTGCGCAGGCAGCAAAGCAGTCGTCAGACAACAGTCAGATCATGAATGACGAGCAACTGCAGCGCTTCATTCAACATTTCGAACGCTTGACTCACCACGCTCTGCAGACTCTCCCCGACCGTGCCGATCTGGTTTTTGCTCTCAATGCCGAGCATCAGATTGACCACCAGCGAAGCAAGAAAATCGAAGCTTAGGCAAGTTCTGGTTAGTGATTCCCCAGCAGGTTGTTGAAAAGCTCTCAGGCGAGTGGGAGACGAGGCAAACTATGGCGAAAAAGCGGAGTTTACATGCCGTAAATGAGCATTCTGAGCCAGGTTTTAACGCTGTATCGTGCCGGCTAAGAGTTTTTCAACAGCCTGCTAGTCCTGCAGCGCTTCCGTCATCCCCGGTTTTCTTTGCAACAGGGGCTGCAACCAGACCCGCAGTACCAAGCCAGACAAAAGTATCGCCGCCAATTGTTGCCAGAGGGCGTAGGACTCACCAGGCTCCTGCATCGATAACTGCAATGACCACCCGAATAACTGGTAAAACTCATTGAGTGCCAGACCACAGACTATCGCCGTGCCGATGACGCCAGCCAGATAGGCAGCCAATGCACGCCTGCCCAGTTGCTCCCTGATCACACCCATAGTCGCAATGTTAGTGGCGGGCCCGGTTAACATAAAAACCAGTGCCGCACCGGGTGAGACTCCTGCGAACAGCAGCCCTGCCGCAACCGGAGTCGAGGCTGTCGCACAGATATACATGGGTAGCCCTACCACCACCATCACCAACATTGCCACGACACCGTCGCTCCATTGCAGGAAGAAAGACTGAGGTACCAGCGCCGTGATGACTGCAGCCGCCACCAAACCTATCACCAGCCATTTAGCGGTATCGGAAATCATTCTGCCGTAGCCATACTGCACCGCGCTAATCAGTTTTTGGCCCAGGCTCGTGTGCGCAAGCGGCTGCTCTTTTTTGCCCCCGCAGCAACTACTGATACTGGCAGTAGTTGCCTCAATCACTTCACTGGTGTCGGTGAAATTAACCAGCACACCGGCAATCACCGCACTAAGCAATGCGCTGACTGGTCGGGCTAGTGCGAATACCGGCCCCAGTATGGCGTAGGAAAAGGAAATCGAATCTACGCCGGTTTCCGGCGTCGCCACTAAAAAAGCAGAAGTGGCTCCTTTTGAAGCCCCGGCCTTGCGAATAGCCAGTGCCGTGGGAATTACGCCACAGGAGCACAGCGGCAGCGGCGCACCTATTACCGCCCCTTTTACGATCGATAACAGACCCGGTTTGGCCAGTTGGCTCTGTATCCACGTGCCAGGTATAACTTGTTTGATGATGCCAGCGAGAAAATAGCCCACCAGCAACCAGGGCGCACTTTCAATAACGAGATTCCAGAAACTATTTACCAAAATCATTTGTCATTACTCCCCGATTGCCTACCTTTACCCTGAACTTTGCCTCCACCCTCTGCTGCCTCCAACGCTTCCATTATCGAACAATGGGTCGCATTTTCGGGTCCACCGCCGCAGCTGTCAAGGAGTCTTTGCAGCGTCTGCTGCAGGCTTTGTAATTCAACAATTCTGGCGTTCACCTCCTCAAGTTTCGCGCCGGTAATGTCTGTTACTTCCTGACAACTGTGGCTGCTCTTGTCTACCCGGATGGAGAGTAATTGCGAGATATCGTTCAGTGAAAATCCGATATGGCGCGCGCTGCGCACAAATTCTACCCGTCGCACATCGGCGTTGCTGTAAAAGCGATAGCCTGCCTCGGAGCGCTTACTGGCGCTGATCAGCCCGTGCTTTTCGTAGTAGCGTAGTGTGTGCGCTGAAAGCCCGGTCCTGGTTGATAGTTCGCTGATTTTGAGCATTCCACACCTCTGCTAACTGTTGTAAACACTGTCTGTTGACCGAATGAGCGCCATTATAAACCTTAGAGTCAGGTCTAAGGTCAAGACTTTCATTCATTGTTTTTTGCATCGCTTAGGCATGAATACTTGATGCAGGGCTTCAATGCCCGGACATAGGGAGGTGCAGTGATGGCGCGCTGCGCTCCACAGCGCTTGATGGTTCTGGGCAAATTCCCCAGCGCAGAAGACTCAGCACAGATTAATGCTACTTTGAGCAAAGCCTTGTCTATTGCCCTAATCGAGGAGGGATTTAATCCAAACCGCTATGTCAGCGATCTCCTGTGGGCACACCGAGTGTTCCATGGGATAGCTGTGGTATTCGGGGGTGAAATTCAGGGATTGGAGCTTTTCGAGGCTTTTCTGCCCCATGGCTTCAGGCAGTACCGGGTCGAGGCTACCGTGACAGATCATGATGGCGATCTCACTTTGCACGGGATTGATCTCTACCGTGGTTGCGGTGGCGAAGTAGCTGGACAGGGCCATGATTCCTGCCAGTTTTTGCGGGTAGCTTAGCGCAGCCTCGTAGGCAACCGCGCCACCCTGGGAGAAGCCGGCGATGATGATACGCTTGCTGTCCACGCCCCGTTTGATTTCTCGCTCGATTAATTGCTGCACTCGCGCCGCAGATTGCCTTAATTGCTCTGGGTCCGCATGGCGGTCCATATCCATCTGCTTGATGTCATACCAGGCCGGCATGACGTAGCCATTGTTGATGCTGACGGGTATCGAGGGGGCGTGGGGGAAGATAAACCGAATCCCAAAGCTCGGTGATAGATCGAGCTGAGGAATTATGGGTGCAAAATCGCCGCCGTCGGCACCCAATCCGTGTAACCAGATGACTGCGGCATTTACTTCAACGCCCTGGGGCGATTCTACTTCGATGGCCGGCAATAATTCCATGACTCTACTCTGGATTTAAACTCGTTAAGCGGTTCAGGGCTTATGATGTTCCTACAAAAATTTAAAAAATCGCTGTAGGTAGTTGATGCGTGTGTCGGGGCCCATTTCACGATCAAGCATACTAGAGAGCCTCAGATTAATGAATCAAAGTCCGCCCTGGCGCTGTAGCCCTGTACGGGAGAAAAAGGGACCCATAGTCCGCCGGCACGGCCACAAGCATAGATTTTAGATTCTCATTTTGAGCAATCTATGATTTACTCGATTCGAATAATAATTCCAATTACGCGGGTATACCTTTTCGCAATGATAAAATTCTTAACAAACCTATGATGAATCTGGGCTTAGTGCTGCTGCTAACAATTACCCTGTCGGGTGCAGAGCTTTGGGCTCAGGACCACGACGACTCCAATTGGGTTTCCACCTGGAGCACCAGCCCAAGTACTATCGTCGACTCTGCAACTGACGCCGCCTCGGTGGAAGATCAAACCTTGCGCCTAATTGTGCACACCAGTGTTGGTGGCAGCAGTCTGCGGCTACGATTGTCCAATACCCACGGCGATCAGGCCATGAAAATTGGAGAAGTGTCGGTGGCTCTGCAGGCTGAGGGTAGCTCGATTCAGGCGGGCAGCAGCAAGTCCCTAAGTTTCGGTGGTCAATCTGGGATAATTATTCCCCGAGGTGCCACAGTCATCAGTGATGCAATCGAATTCACTGTGCCCGAGCTAAGCAATCTTGCAGTAAGTCTCTACCTGCCAGAAAGCAGTGGCTTCCTCACTGCCCACGCACTGTCGAACCAGACCAATTATATTTCTGAGCCCGGCAATCATGTGGCAAGTACGATCCTGCCCACCGCATCAGAATCACCTGCCTGGAATTTATTGACTGCCATCGATGTGACTAATAGCGATTCTGTTACGGCCATCGCCATGGTTGGCGACTCCATCACCGATGGCTGGGGCTCAACCGACAGCGCCAACCAGCGCTGGCCCAATCATTTCGCCAGAAGACTGTTTGCAGATTCGGGCACCGAAAAGTTCGCGGTGCTGAATGCTGGCATTAGTGGTAATCAGGTAACAACCGAGGGCAACACTCTGTTTGGCCAAAACCTGCAGGCCAGATTCGAGCGCGATGTGCTGGCTTTGACTGGTGTCACACACATGGTTCTGATGGAGGGTATCAACGATATCGGCATGGCTTCTCGAGAAAACGGTACACCGACCTCGGCGGCACAAATTATTGCCGGGTACCGACAACTAATCACCAGAGCCCACGCCCGCAGCATCAAAATTATTGGAGCAACCCTCACCCCGTTCGAAGGCGCGGCGTATTTTACCCCGGCGGGCGAACTGGTGAGACAGGAGGTTAACGAGTTCATCCGCAACGGGGGTGAATTCGACGGACTTATAGATTTCGAAAAGGCGGTGCAGGACCCCGCAAATCCTGCTCGCATCTTGCCCTCATTGACCGAGGATAATCTGCACCCGAATGATATCGGCTATAAATTGATGGCAGACAGCATCGATCTTAATCTGTTTAGATAAACCATCAGAGATTCGGTGAAGCATAGCCAGAACACCGTGGTCGCGGTCACATGCTCGGGCGCATAAAACACAGCTTGCTAGTAGTTGCTGGCGTCCTCTCTCTAGCGGCGGGAATTGTGGGAATATTCCTGCCCATAATGCCAACAGTGCCATTTGTATTGCTGTCGGCTTACTGTTTCGGGCGTTCGTCGAAACGCCTGCACAACCGACTCCTGGCCACCAGGTATTTCGGCCCTATCATTCGGGATTTTGAGTCGGGCAGAGGCATTCCCAGGCGTATAAAGATCCGTGCTATCGTCGTTGTTTGGATAAGCATGGGAATATCTTGCTGGATTGTTACCAGGCCCCTGCTTTACCCATTGCTAGCGGCTATTGGTCTGGGCGTTAGTGTTTATATCTATCGCCTGCCCGATTACGAAATGGATATTGATGCTAGCGAACAGAGTTAGGGCCTCGCGGCAGACAGCAGTACCGGGCTCTAACTGAATACCGAGGCAAACATCGTCGGGATGGTGCTCTAGATATATCGACTTAAATTACGGTTGGCCCGGCCCAGTCTTTCGGCAAGTACGCGAACGATATAGGTGTGCAGGGCAGCTGTAGAAGCCGGAAATTTGTGTGACATTGCCTCTAATTGCTCCTTATCCAATCTAAACAACTGAGCATCGTCTTCGATTCGTGCGCTCGCGGTTCGATTGTCCCCGGTATAAATAGCCATCTCCCCCAGAATCGCTCCCGATTTGTATTTCCGCAGAATTCGTTCTTTCTGATTGGGGATTTTCAGAACCACAGCCACGGTTCCAGCGCCGACGAAATAGAGACTCTCGCCCTTGTCACCTTCGGTAAAAAGATACTCGCCAGTTTTGCGATTCTCGATCGCGAAATAATCAGAGAGTGATTCAATATCACTTGCTGCGTAAGCGATGCGACCCAACACATCTGCCAGGCTCATGTTGTGGTTGCCGGCATTAATATTCAAATCTTTCAGGATTCGTCGTTCACACCAGTCCACCGCAACTTCTAACTGCTCCTTGTAGATTCTTTCGCGCAACTGTTCGCCAAACGTGAAGAACCCATGCTTCACCAACTGCTTAATCGAATTCTCATCGGCTCCGCTGATTACGATGTGAAAACCCTCACGGTCGCTCAGTTGTGCCAGTTTGGAAAAAGTGATAATGGCGGAAGTATCGAGTTGGCTTACATGGTGAAAGTCCAGCGCCAAAAAGTCGATCTTGTCTGCCACCGGATTCTTTATACGATTCCGGATTGAGGTGATTAATTTATCCGCTGTACCGAAAAAAATAAAGCCCTGAAGAATAAGAATCAGAACACGATTGCCCTCCTTGTTTAACAACTCCCTTGTGTCCAAATCCCGGTCAACATTACTGGCGTGATCACTGCCATTAGTCTCGATCTTGATTACACTGAGCTTGGAATAATTCACCACGAACAGAATAATCGCAACAAAAAACCCAAAGGTTACCCCTTGCAATATATCAGAGAAAATAATCACAATCAGAATGAGGATGACCACAACATAGTCTGACATTGGTAATTCGTCGCGGGCCTTCCACACCCAGTCGATCAGAAATTCCAAGCCAACATATATTAATAGCCCACCCAGCAAGAAAGTAGGAACTACCGCCATGAATTCTGCGCCCGCCAATATTGCGACTGCCACCAGCGCCGAATAAACAAAGCCGGTGAGGCGGTCCTTGCCACCGAGTGTATCCACCAACGCCGTATCAGAGACATCGTGGACCCCGGGAAAACCGCCCAGCAAGCCATTAACTACGTTGGTGTAACCCATCACCTGTAGTTCGTGATCCGGGTCCAGATCCCTGCGAGCGATCAGCTCTACCCCGGACACATCCAACAGCAGCATCACGGAACACAACAATGCCACCACCACGATGCCGCCGGCTTGTTCGAAAATCAGCGCCCACCTGATTCCCTGCAAATAATCCCAGTTAAAAACCGGAATCAATGCCCCGGTAGACTCGATGGAAGGCAACAAGCCATTAGCGGTGGCCTCTTGCAGGCCAATTCCATTGAAGAACATGGCGCCATAAAAAATCAGCATCGCCAGCAACAAGATAGCGGGTACCGACAGGGCGTTATCTTTAAACATCTTGCCCATAATGAGGCACAGAGCCAGGATCACCGCAGGCGAAACCAACTGCATAAATTCTGTGCTCGAAACCAAATCGAAACTAGGTTGCTCACCGGCAGCAACGGTTAACCCACCCTGGATAAAGATGTAACCAATGCCTGCGAAAAAACCTCCGGTTACGGGGGTAGGGTATGTAGCGAACCAGGTTTCCCCACTTCAAGCGGCCCAGTAACAACAAAAACAAGCCTACAATTACGGTGGTGACCATAATGGCGGCAATAATTGTTGCCTCGGCCCCAAGCGAATACTGGGATCCAAAACTGACGTAGATACCGGAGACCATGACCGCGAAAACAGGCACCAGGCCGTTGCGTGGCGAGCAGATGACGGCCTTGTGATCACTGAAAAGGGATCCTCCCAGACCGGTGACCAGCGTGCCCATAAGTAAAATAGCAATACCTGGTACCATCAGCCGTGGATCGGTCTGGGCAAACAACAAGGCAGCAACCGACACTGCAACTGAAATGTTTACCAGGGCAAGTAAGGACCCGGAAATGATATTGGCGAAACGGCTAGACTGCATATTTGGTTTTTAGGGGGCCCTGATAGTTCTCGTTCGCGAAGCCCCGAGCATACTACCGGCTAGTCTCCGATAGCAACTGCACGCAATTGAAGCAAATAATTGGCTGTTGTACGGGAATAAATAACGGCTGTAGCCTGTCCTTGTTTCTATGCTTGATAGCGGGTCTGCTCTATAATCTTCTGATTGACCCAGTGAGAAACATTCATGATTTATCAATCAAAAACAGGGTCCGCTGCTCATGCAACGCAAGCCCACAGTGCGCCCCAGCACCTTGCGGGTATTGTCCATGTACACATGCGCCATGTGCTTGCCCGTTCCCTTAGCTGTGCTTACTTGCTTCTGCTTGCTGTCTGCGCCAGCGCCACGACTATTCTCGGCATGGATATCGATCAACTTACCGCAGATGCTGAATTTATATTCGAAGGCGAAGTAATTCTCAGCGAAAGCAGACAAGACAGTAGCAGCGGCATCATTAGCACCTATATAACATTTAACATAATAGATGTTATGAAAGGAGACTATGATGCCGCCGCCATCGAGCTCAAATTCATGGGCGGGGTGTTCAACGGCCAGGACGTGCAAGTCAGCGGCTTGAAAATTCCGGAGCTTGGAGAAGAGGGAATTTATTTCGTCGAATCTACCAGTCGGGATGTGATAAATCCTCTACTGGGCTGGTCCCAGGGCCATTTCATTATCGTTGATGACGATGGCGTACGCCGCATGAGCACCGCAGACTCAGAACCCGTCACCGAAGTACAAAGCGTTACCGGGATCCCCGCCGCTATTAAGAAACCGAAACTACTCATTCAGGGCAGCGGTGATACTGCGGCCGGAGTTAGCACTGAGGCCAGCCCTCTCATGATCCGGCGAGCACTCTCCGTCGACGAGTTCAAAGCGCGAATTCAGGATCTCATCGAAATTCGGAGCGCCTCTAATTAACTTCTCGATAGTTGCTAGCGATAGATCGGATGTAAGCCAAGGCGAGATTCTGCGCTGATGGTTAAGCGCCTGCGAAATTTAGCAACCGCGTTGCTGGTACTGAGCTGGATACCCAGCAATCACGGCCTCGAACTCTCCGGTAACTTCTGGGAATTTGGTCAGGCCACCTTTCACGTTGGCATAAGCGGGGTCGCGCCCAGTGGCAGCAGTTGGAATGAAGCCTTTAAACGCGCGCTGGATGCCTGGAGCAACGAAACCGCCTTCGAGTTTAGCGTGGTGGATGAGTTTCTCGATCCCTGCATCGACCAGGTTGGCCCCGGGGGATTTGGGGACAATGTAACCGGCGTGAATTTCAGCGATACTGTCTGCGGCTCTGAATTCCGTGAAAATGTGCTGGCTGTAACCCTCACCGCTGGACTCTGCATGGATCTGTCATGTACCAACTTCCACATTACCGACGCAGATATTGTATTCAACAACAGCAAAAACTGGGACATATACAGTGGACCTTTACGCTTCGATAACACCACCGATTTCGAACGTGTTGCCCTGCACGAGCTCGGCCATGCAATCGGCCAGCGTAAGTGTCGATGCCATCATGCAGCCCTTCGTCAGCGAAATTACGACCCTGCAAGCGGATGATATTGCTGGTGCGAATTCCATTTATGGACAGGAGCTTACTCTAAGCTCTGTGTATGGAGTAGATATTGTTTTACCAAATTCTTCGATAGTGGGTGGCCCCAATGACAGCATATCTTTCAGTGGCTCGCTCTCAAGCTCGGATACGGATCTGGACGGCAAATTTCTTGACCTTTTCCAATACAGTTTCGAGCACGATTCCCGCGTCGACATTCGTTTGAAGTCCAACACTGTCGATACATTTTTATATTTCGTCAGGGTGACATCGACACAGGACACTATAGACACGTTTACGTTTTTCGATGACGATTCCGGTACCGGGCTCAATTCTCGCATTGTGGAAGATATACAGGCGGGTACTTATTGGCTGGGAGCAAGTAGTTCGGATAGTGCCGAGATAGGGAATTACGAAGTCACTATCATTGCCTCTACCAACAGTCTCACATCGTCCTTCGAAACATTCACGTCAATCTATGGTGTGGAGGTTGAAATCAACCCCAACCCGAAGCTTACGGGCAGTCTCAACGAGAGTGATTTCCTGTTTGAAGAGAAGTTCCTGGATCTGTATCAATTCGATGTTTTGAACACCACGAACTTACAATTTGATCTGAGTTCAACACAGCTGAATCCCAAACTGTTCGTGGTGCAGATAATGCCGGATCAAGCTCTGGGCAGCATCGTGCTGGAAAATGACAACAGCTCTTTCTTTGTCACTAATTCCCGCATCACACAGTCATTGCCACCAGGCACCTACTGGATAGGTGTCCCCAGTTCCGGTGTTGCCGACACCGGCGACTAACAGCATCGACATATCAGTGATCATTCCCTGAGTCGATTTGTGAGACCCTGAAATTCTGACTCGCTGATCTTGAAAGTTTTTAGTCTACCGCCATTAACACGGTGCCGACTCGCTTCGGCACCTGCCCCACAGGAATCACGGCATCCACTGTCAGAGTCTCCACGTCCACCGCATAGGTAACGTGGTCACCCGCCGCGCCAACATAGGCAGTCTTGCCATCCGGGGTAAAGGTAATCCACTCTGGGTGTTGCCCTACAAACACCTGGCCCACCGGCTCCAGTTCCGGCAGGGAATAAATATAGGCATGGCTATAGACTTTGCTGGTTGACCAGACAGTCTCGCCATTGGGAGGAACGCCCAAGCCATGTGCCGGCGCGCCCTGCAAACCATCATAGTGAGCTTCCTGTCCTGCCACCGCCGGATGTTCGATACGGGCTACTTCAGCCTGTTTTTCAAAATCCACCACCGCGAAGCCATGGAAGCCGGATAACTGCACAAAAATACTCTTGGTCCAACCATCGGGGTTGGTACTGAAGGTCATGGGCCTGATGCCGGCACTCATTTCCAGCTCCCAGGCGACTTCATCTGTAGCCGTATCAATGACGTTGACAGTCCTGGTTTGAATGGAGCCGGCCACCGCATACTTGCTATCCGGTGTCACGTAGACATTGTGTATAGCGCCATTAACCGGCACGGTTTTTATCTTGGTCATAGACTTTACATCGATAATATCCACGGCACCGGGGCTCTCCATAATGGCAACATAGACTTTGCTACCGTCACCGGTTACCCCCACATTGTTGGGTCGGCCACTAAGGGGTATCCGACGCTTCACGCGCAGGGTTCTCGCATCGATGATGTCGAGACTGTGCATAGACTCATTGGTAATATATATCTGGGTGCCGTCCGGCGCGCCGACGACGCCATGCGGTATCTCGATGTCACCGATCTTGCCCACAATCTTATTGGTCGCAGGATCGATGATTGAAGAGTTATCGCCGGCGGCGGTGGTCTGAACAATGCGTACCACCAGTTCAGATGGTTCGCGACGACTAGTGGCCCCGGCAACCCAGTCAGCCATGACACGCCATTCCGGATCATCCTGAGAAGGAAAATGTTTGCCACCACCGTGGAAAGGATCACCTCCAGCTGCCACTGCCAGAGGATGGGTCAAAAACCGACTCTGAAGAGGATCTGCACCGGGCACCACAAATTGGCTAGCCGACTCGAAATTCATTCTTGACTGCTCTTCGGTGAAAAACAGCTGATGCTCTTCAAGTGCCTGGACTCTATAGCCACTGCTACGAGTATGACATTGTATACAACGGATGTTGCCATCCCGCTTGGCGAGGAATACCGGCTGTACTTCGTTCTTGAAATAGTCGAAATTCAACTCCACGGAGTTCTGCTGAGCAACAGCCGAAAAACTCAGCAATCCTAAAATACTTGAAGCAATGGTGGTTGCAAAACTAAGTCGTCGCATCAGACCGATCTCCTCTTGTAGGGAGTTATGGAAGCCCTGACGAATTTAGTCAGAGACCCCAGGGAAAAAATTCAGGTTTGTCAGCTCAGATTAGCCATCTGCATAAAGCAACTGAACCGAGCTTAGCGCAATGCTTGTGTGGTTCCGGTAGCAGGCAGAGCACTGGCGAAATATTTTAGATAGACACGATCCTCAATCAGCGCCTGGCGAAACTGGGGGCTCATGTAATAGCTGCCAGCAGCAGCCTCTACCTCAGGGCCCAACAGATTCCGCACTACCGGACCCACCACCTCTGGCCCGGAGTCAGTGTCAATGATGAGGGTAACAGCGTAGACCCCCGCCAGATTATCAGCATCCAGTAAGACCTGGTAATTCAGGCTGTTGGTGGGGATATTGAATTCAAAGTGACTCTGGATAGCCACTCCCTGTTGCCTGAAGGCCAGGTCTATGATGGTGCTCTCTGGTGCCAGCCCCTGCTCCAGCACTGGCGTGGTCGCTGGAGCCTGCCTGGTTTGTCGCGCCTGCTCGAAGGCATAGGCTATCGCCAGCAGCCGCGGATCATCGAAGTACTGCCCCAATAATTCCATGCCTATTGGCAGCCCATCCTGGCTAAACCCGGCGGGCATGGAAAGAGCAGGCAAGCCCGAATTCGCGCTGATGCTACAGTTATTGCCGGGCTGGGATTCACCGATGAGCACAGGGGTCTCGGCAATGGGCGGGTAGACGATCGCATCCAGCTCATACTCGGCAAACACCTTCTCGATGGCCTCTCGCAACTCCACACGAGCTGTCAGGGCTAGCTGATAGCTGTCTTCATTGCGCTGCCTGTCACGGCTGCGCGTGAGCGCAACTTGCACGGCTTGATGGAACAAACCAAGGTCTACGATATCACCGAGCTTGCGTACGTCCTCACTCATAAACTGGGACAGGTACTGATTCAGATCGACGCGGAACTCATGGCCAATTAATCCCGAAGCGGATAGTAGCGCGCCAAGTTCAGGAATCTCCACATCGATAATTTCCGCACCCTGTTCCTGGTACCACTGCAGTGCCGTCTCGATAACTCGGCGCACATCGCTGTCGGCGCGTTGCAGATAACTGTCCAGCTTTCCCAAACGCAGCCCGTTCAAATCAATACCCGTCAGCTGATCCTGAAAATTTGGCAGGCTCCTCGAGTTTAGTACTGCGGTTGCACTGTCATTCGCATCAATGCCCTTGACGATATCCAACACGATAGCCAGGTCTTCTGCACTCCTGGCCAGCGGTCCCGCCACGTCCTGGGTGTGGGACAGGGGCATGACACCGTAGATGCTGGATAATCCCTTGCTGGGCCTGAGTCCGATCAGATTATTGAAAGCCGCAGGTATTCTAATCGAACCGCAGGTATCAGAACCCAGACCGAAAGCAGCGAAGCTGGCTGCCACCGCGGCACCAGTGCCGCCGCTGGAACCTCCGGGCACTCGGCGAATATCATAGGGATTGCGAGTCTGGCCCAGCAGTGAACTAACGGTGGTGATGCCATAGGCAAATTCATGGAGATTGGTCTTTGCCAGAATGATGGCGCCGGCCGCTATCAATTTATCAACCTGGGTGGCATTGACCAAGGGTCTGAAGTTCGCCAGCGCTACCGATCCCCCGGTGGTTGGCATGGTGCTGGTGTTGTAGTTGTCTTTGACGACGATAGGAATGCCGTGCAATAAACTGCGGGCACCAGAGCGCTGGCGTTCGGCGTCCAGTGACGCGGCCAACTCCAGCGCCGCAGGATTAATTCGAATTATGCTGTTAAGTGCCGGGCCCTGTTTGTCATAGGCTTCGATCCTGGCGAGGTATTGCGTCACCAGATCCGTAGAGCTGATCTGACCCTGTTGCAGGGCGCTCTGGATTTGGCTAATGCTCGACTCGAATACATCGAAGTCGGTTTGCGCAACGGCGACATTCATCAGGGAGCCTAGTAGTAGGATGAATGATAGTAGAGTGAATAACAGTCGCATCGGAGCTTCTCGTTGTTGACTGAGTTTCAGAGACAGGCACGGTTAGCAGCTGTCAACGCCTGCAAGCACAACCTAGCCTTGGTGTTTTAGGCTATTACAGCCCGGAGTCGAAGGCCGAAGCCAGCGGCGACGGTGCTTTTGCTAACGGTGTAGCAGTTAATTTTCTGCCAGACCCGGATCTGTCATCGCGGCAGACTCTACCCCAACCTTATCCCCCAACAGGCGCGTGGTAATTACCCCTGTAGTAATTGCCCCATTTACATTCAGCGCAGTCCGCGCCATGTCGATCAGGGGCTCGATGGAGATAAGCAGAGCTGCGATGGTCACCGGAAAACCCATCGCCGGCAATACTACTAATGCAGCAGCGGTGGCACCGCCACCGACGCCGGCGATCCCGAAAGAACCGATAGCTATAATCAGCAGCAAACTGGCAATGAAGCCAATGTCGATGTCAACACCCATGGTGGGAGCCACCATCACCGCGAGCATAGCCGGATAGATGCCAGCACAGCCATTCTGGCCGATGGTGGCGCCGAATGATGCGGTGATGTTCGCTATCGGAGCGGGAACGTTAAGCTCTTCAATCTGAGCCCGAATAGTCAGGGGAATAGTCGCGGCGGAGCTGCGAGTTGCGAAGGCAAATGTCAGTACCGGCCACACCTTCTGGAAGTAGGATCTTATGTTGCCGCCCATCAAACCAATCAACAAGGCGTGCACTCCAAACATCAGCGCGATAGCGATATAAGATGCAATCACGAAACTAATTAGCGTGACAATTGCACTGCCATCGGAAGTTGCAATCACCCTGGTCATTAATGCCAGCACCCCGTAAGGAGTCAGATTCATCACAATCCTAACCAGTTTCATGATGACAGCCTGCATGGTGTCGACGAATGAGCGGATACGTTCACCGTGAGCTGAATCTTCTTCAGCCACCAACAGCGCGGCAATGCCGAATAACAAACCGAAGATGACAACGGCAATAATTGAAGTGCTGCGGGCTCCGGTCAAATCATAAAATATGTTCTGGGAAACGAAACTAACCAGCAAATCCGGAAGGCTCATATTCGACATACTGCCAACCCGGGACTCCAGTACTTCTGCTCGCGCCAGTTCTCTGGCACCGGCGGCAAGGTCGCCCGCGTTTAATCCGAAAATAGAAGCCATGGCAATGCCGATCAAGGCAGCAATAACGGTGGTGCCAATAAGAATACCGACCACGGTGCCACCGATCTTGCCGAGAGATTTAATTTCCTCGACCTTGAGCACGGCAGCTATCATGGTGATCAGGATCAGCGGCATGATTATCATGAACAGCAAGTTCACATAGGAATTCGCGACAATTCCTGTCCACTCCAGCGTCTGCGAAGTAACCACGTCGGTGTAACCGAAAACCCCCTGCAGATAAAAACCAAACAGCGTACCCACCACCAAGCCGGCCAACACGCGGCGTGAGAGGCCAAGCCCCTTGTTAGCCAGCTGAAACAGGAAACTCAGCAGGGCGGTAAATACAACAAGGTTGATGATCGCAAAGGTTGTCATTGTGTACTCCTCAAGACAGGCCTGCACCGGGTAATCGACTGAATAGAAGATGCAATAGTTACAGAATCTAAAAAGACAGTTTCCGGGCCATCTTCATTCGATTAATCGCTGAAGTAATAGCGAGAACTATCTATATTCCATCCTGGTTCCTAGACTAACACCAAGCTAATAAAAAGTGGGTAATCATTTCCTCAGGTCCCCGTGCTAATCTCATTTGCTGCAAGCGCCTACCCTCGGGGTCCGCAGCCTCACTTGGCTGGCAAGTGTCCAACCTTCACCCACAGCAGGGTTTCGGCTTCCACGTAAGGCCTGTGCTGGCTCATATGGGGTCTGCGAATCCAGCTACCAGCGGGATAGCGGCCGTGTTCGTCAATGAACTCCCCTTTTATGACGAATATTTCCTCACCCCCCGGGTGCACATGACGATGAAATTTTTCCCCGGCCGGCCAATGCACCAACGCCACCGACTCTGAGCCATAGGCATGCAGCGGTAGCACCTTTAGATTGCCTTGACCGATTTTCCAATCTGCGGTGTCAATTTCTATAGTGACATGGGCGTCGTCGCCAAGCTGAAACTGATGCAGCTTTACCAATATCACACACCCGGACTCGCTAAACGGAGCATGTCGGAAACCCTCGGGATTTCGAAAGTAAGTGCCCGCGGCGTAGTCCCCTGTCGCGTCAGAGAAAACCCCGTCCAGCACCAGGATTTCCTCGCCCAGAGGATGCCCATGTTCGGAAAAGCTGGCACCGGCGTCATAGCGCACGATGCTGGTGGCGTGTCCTCTTTCTGCCTCTTCCCGTGCCAGCGGTTTACGCCACACCCCCGGCCTGGGGCTGGCGATCCAATCAAGCTGATTGCTGTCAATCACAACAGAGCTCTCAAAATCCATATTCAACACGGTAGTTTACCCTACTGGTGGGGTGAAAGTTTACGAGAGGGTCTAAAAGGCGGAGCTGCACGTCTGCTCAAGCCAGGCTAGCGCAAGCTGCTCAGAGGTTTATTAAAAATCTTCAAAAGCAAGGTCGGCAAAGCCGCCATTGATCACGTGATCCCGGTATTGCAAATAGGCGCCGCGAGTAAACAGGTAGGCGTCACCGCTGATCAGATCATCAAAACCCAGTACGCTTGCCCGGAATTCTACGGTCTTTGCCGCCAACAAGCTATTGCGAGATTCAACATGCTCGACTGCTGGCAGCGGGTCTATCAACGCATCAACCCCGAGGCCGAACGAGTCCCGTACTGTACTGGGCCCGAACAATGGCAGGACTATGTCAGGTCCTGATCCCACGCCCCAGTGTGCGAGCGTCTTGCCAAAGTCCTGGGGGTTCTTCTTCAAATCAAACATCGAATCGGCCACATTCAATAATCCACCAACACCCAGAGTGCTGTTTACAGCGAAGCGAGTGAGATCCGACGCGGCCTGAACAAAGCGAAACGGCAACAGGTCGTTGAATGTAACTCGCACATCATCCAGATTACTAAAGAAATTCTTCACTCCTGTCTTTACGGGTTCGGGCGTCAGTTGCTGATAGCTTCCTGCCAGAGGTTTCACCAATACTCTGTCCAGCACGTGATTGAATTGATGCGTAACTCGGTTCACGCCTTCCAGGGGGTCACTCTCCACCGCAGCCTGTGCTGAGTAGCTGAAGAGAATCAGAATCAAAAAGATAGCCAATGCAATGTCGAGGGGAAACGACATCCTGCGCATTGGCATATCAAGGAGTAGCTGTAAGCGCATGGAACTGCTATTTACTCTGCATTTGGTCATTGTAATTGTCCATCTAATGCGTGTTGCGAATCCAGATTCAGACTTTTAGTCTCGTAGGTTCTCTACGACAGCTACATCTGTTATCTGAAGGGATATTTGTCTGTTACGAGTCCGGGAAACAGCATTAATAAATAATTGACCGGTCTAATATTTATAATTACAGAAAATTGTTTAGTGTGTGAAAAAGAATTTCATAAATACTTCCAGTGATTCACGACTCTTTTCCAGCTTCATCTTCATGACGGCACCCTGCCAGGAATTCATCAGGACCTGGGCCGCCTCGCAGGCTCTAAGGTGTCCCAAATTAAGTTCATTGGGTTGTAACTTCTCGATACATCCCGCCACCTGATCCACCGTCTGTTTCGAAAGCAAGCTGATCTTGCAACGTAATTTCTCATTCACATCGGCAATTTCCTGGGACAAATTTGCCATCAAACAACCCTGGCAATAGCCTATATCCGTAAAATGGCTGATGTTGTTTTCATAATAGGTTTTCAACTGCTGATACGGACTCAAGCTCGTATCTGCCAGTATCGCCTCCAGAGCCGCATAATTATGTCGGTGATAATGCTCGATCACCTGCAAGCCAAAATCTTCCTTGCTGTCAAAATAGTGGTAAAAAGAGCCCTTCGGTATCTCGGCCTGCTTCAAAATGTCATTCAAGCCAACGCAATTGAAGCTACTGCCTAAAAACAGCTGCTGCCCGACTTCGAGCAGGGATTTCCGGCACTGATTAAACTTGTCTTCATCACGGGTTCTAGCCATGGGTCGAATAATAGACTAGTCTATTATGAATTGCAAGCCCATTGTTAATTACGCTCTTAAAAAGGCAGTACTCCTCAAACCGCCGCCGATAGTGTTGCCTTAATCCGCAGTTCCGGAATCTACCGAAACCAATGGGAAAAAACTGAGACTGGCTTGTTAATCAGCAAAAGAGTGCTTTTTACCGACGGCTTTATAAGCGATTAGTGCTGCCCTAGGACAGGCATGCCGAATTTTGCGATGTACTGCCTCGACTCAAAAAAGTAGTCCGTTATTATGCACAATTAGGTTAATCTTCCGCGTATACGTCCATTTAATGAACAAGCTTATCCAGAGTGTAATGAAAAGACTGATTGTTCTCGCACTGCTGCTAGCCCCGCTACCCACGTTGGCGGCAGACAGTGGCTGGCTCAGCGGCAGCTGTATTCGCGGCACCGGCACTTACCGCTGGCAAGCAGGCGACCGCTATGAAGGTCAATGCCTTAACAATAGCTTCCAGGGTCGCGGCACCTTGACGCTTTACAATGGTGATCGCTACGAGGGACAGTTTAGCGCCGACCAGAAAACCGGACAGGGCATATACTATTTTTCAATGGCGATCGCTATGAAGGCCAATTTCGTAATGGTCGCCAGAATGGTCAGGGTACGCTGTATCTCGCCAGCGGTGAACGCTACTCCGGGCAGTACCTGAATGATCGCAAGAGCGGTCGCGGCAGCTTCTTTTTCTTAAACGGAGATAGCTACGAAGGTCAGTGGCTTGACGATCGCATAGACGGACAGGGCAACTACATCTATGCCAATGGCGATCGCTATTCAGGCCAATGGCAAGAAGGCGCGCAGGACGGTCGGGGTACTTTTGAGTGGGCCAATGGCGATCGCTACGAGGGCATGTTCGACAACAATATACGGGACGGTCAGGGTACCTTTAACTGGGCCAACAGGAATCGCTATACCGGCGGCTGGCGCCAGGGTGAGCAGGACGGCTATGGCACCAAAGTGTGGGCTACCGGTGACCGTTACGAGGGCCAGTGGCGACACAATGTGATGAGTGGCCCGGGCAATTATTCCTTTGCCAATGGCAATCGCTTCAAAGGCAACTTTCGGGATGATCAGATCCATGGTGAGGGCACTTATTACTTCGCCAATGGCGATCGTTATATTGGCACCTGGATAAACGGCCTGAGAGAAGGACCCGGTGTATACTACGATGCCGGTGGCAACACCGAGGCCATGACTTTCAGAACGGGCAAACGGCTCAACTGAACTTGACTATGCAGCGGGATTAATGGCCGCAGTAACTCTTCAAATGATGATCCACAAGGCTTGCAGACTTTAACTCGGTGTTGGTTGAACAGACCTGCGCCCACATGACTGCGGGCACAACAAAGGAATAGCAGCATGCAGTACTATCCACCTGTTTTCTCTCTGTTAGTTTTACTGGCGACCGGCATGTCACCTAATACTGGCAACGCTGCCAAGGCTATAGAGGCGTCGCTGACTGCAGCGGAATTGGAGGCCAACCTCTGGCTCGACTCTCAGGAAGACAATATGCTCGATATGTTGGAGCGGCTGACCAACATCAATACCGGCAGTCTGAACAAGGCAGGTGTCGATGAATTAGCTACTATTTTTAGCCAGGAATTGCGCCAACTGGGGTTTTCGATTTCCACTCTGCCAGGGAGTGTTATCGAGATGCCGAGTTGTCCCGGCAGCGACTACTCCATTGATGTAGCCGATCATATCCTCGCCCAGAGGCAGGGCAGCGGTACCAGTCTGTTATTAATGGGACACCTGGATACTGTGTTCCCTCCAAGCAGCCCATTTCAAACTTTCCGCCGCGAGGGTGACACGGTGTACGGACCCGGTGTTGTCGATATGCAAGGTGGGTTGGTGGTGATGCTGTATGCATTGAAAGCTTTGGCCGAAGCCGGAGAACTGGAGGACAAAGCGATTACTATTCTGCTCAATAGCGATGAAGAAATAGGCTCCTTGTCCTCACGTAAGTTCCTCGAGGAGCAGGCCAAGCTACATGACTATGGCCTCGTCTACGAGTCATCGGGAAACGACACCCTGGTGCGCCAACGCAAGGGTCTGGGACTGGCAAGGTTTGTGATTCATGGCAAGGCATCTCACGCGGGCGGCGCTCATAAACAAGGCCGATCTGCAATCAAGGAACTGGCTTACAAGATTGTCGAGATAGAAAACATGACCGATTACGAGTCCGGTGTCACCGTGAATGTCGGCGTGGTAAGTGGCGGCGAAGCTCGCGATACCATCGCTCCCTGCGCAGAGGCTTTCGTCGATCTTCGATACCCGCAGCCGCAGCAGGGTCTGGACGCGGTCGATCAATTCGAAGACATCTTTGCTAATCTTTATAGCTACTCCGTGGATTCCGGTGAGATCACAACCGAGAGCTGGACCAACTTGCACCGGCCGCCAAAGATACCGACGCTGGAATCAGACCGTTTACTAGAGCAAACCCGCGCCATCGGTCGACTACTGGGGCAGAACCTGGGCGTGTACGATTCCGGCGGCGGCACCGATGGCTCACTAACACAGGCAGTGGGCCTACCTACTTTGGATTCTCTGGGCGTAGCCGGTAGTGGAGCCCACTCTAACCGGGAAGAAGCACGAGTGAGTTCGTTGCTGGAACGCGCGAAATTGAGCGCCGTGTTAATCCGTAGGCTGCACGCCGAATAAATAATTACATACGGAGCCGAGCGTAAACTGGCGGCCTGGCGCAAAGCAGAAAAGTACCGACCAGAAAACAAAAACATGCTGGCGAGTTACACCATTGCCGATCTCAATATCACTGATGGCCAGTTCGGCATGCTCTCCGGGCTTCGCTGGCGAGAAGAAAACCGGCATCGGTCTCTCGCTCTGCTTATATCGCTTCCAGTGCCTGCGCGACCTTGGTCACTGGGACGATTTCAATACCCTCGATTTTGTCTTTCGGCACATTCTGTTTTGGCACGATGGCGCGGGTAAATCCATGCTTGGCAGCTTCTCGCAATCGTTCCTGACCGCCCGGTACAGGACGTATCTCACCGGCCAGGCCGACCTCACCAAAGACCACCAGATCTTTCGGCAGCGACTTGTCCCTGAAGCTCGAAACGATAGCCAATAGCAATGCCAGGTCGGCACTGGTTTCAGTTACCTTCACACCTCCAACCACATTGACGAACACATCCTGATCCGCCATATAGAGCCCACCGTGGCGGTGCAGAACAGCCAGCAACATGGCCAGGCGATTCTGATCCAGGCCTACCGCTACCCGCCGTGGATTCCCCAGCGGACTGGCGTCCACCAGGGCCTGTATCTCCACCAATAACGGTCGCGTGCCTTCCCACAATACCATCACCAGGGAGCCGGGCGTATCCTCCTCGGTTCTGGCCAGGAAGATAGCCGAGGGATTTTTCACTTCCTTTAAGCCGGTTTCAGTCATGGCGAAGACACCCAACTCGTTAACCGCACCGAAGCGATTCTTCTGCCCCCGCAGAATTCGATACTTGGTGTCGTTGCCACCCTCCAGCATGATGAAGCAGTCGATCATGTGTTCCAGCACCTTGGGGCCAGCCAGATTGCCTTCCTTGGTAACGTGGCCAACCAGAAATAATACCGTGTTGGTTTGCTTGGCATACTGAATCAGATAGGCAGCACATTCCCTTACCTGGGATACGCTGCCTGGAGCAGAAGGGACATCGGTGCTGTGCATTACCTGAATCGAATCTACGACCAGCAGCTCTGGCTGGTGTTGTTGCGCCGCCTGGCAAATTTTCTCGACATTAGTCTCCGTGAGCAGTTGCAAATTATCCTGTGGAAGATTGAGGCGTTGGGCCCGCATACCCACTTGTTGCAGGGACTCTTCGCCGGTGACGTAAAGCGCGGTTCTGCCGCTGCCGGCCAGCACACACATTAACTGCAACAGCAAGGTACTCTTGCCGGCACCTGGGTTACCACCGATCAAGATCACCGATCCCGGGACCAGGCCGCCACCCAAGACCCGATCCATTTCGCCAATTGAACTGGAAAACCGCGGCAGCGATTGCAGGTCGATCTCCGATAATTTCTGCACATTGGATTGTTCGCCGCTGTAGCCCTGCCTGCGGAAATCGGCCTTGGTTGCGGGCGAGCTACTACTTCCCAGATTGATACGGGAGAGCGTATTCCAGGCCTTGCAGGATGCACACTGACCCTGCCACTTGCCATGTTCAGTACCGCAATCTGTGCAGACAAATGCTACTTTGGTTTTTGCCATAGAGTTAGCTCACAAGAAATTAGTCGTATTCAAAATCAACTCTCGCGGTAAGCTTGCAGAATAGCTCATAGGAAATCGTCTGCGCCTGCTTTGCGACCTCGTCGGCGCAAAGTCCGACTCCCCATAACACCACCTCATCTCCAAGCTGTACGCTATCCACTCCACTGATATCCACCGTGATCATGTCCATAGAAACCTGCCCAATCAGACGCGTACGCACTGAGCCCGCCTGTGTCTGTATCAGCACGGCAGTACCGTTTATGGCAGATCTGGGATAGCCATCGGCATAACCAATGGCAACCACTCCAACCCGAGTGTCGCGATCACAGGTGTAGGTAGCGCCGTAGCCAATCGAAGCGCCGGCGGCTACGGCATTAATCGCAATCAATCTGGAATATAAGGTCATCACCGGCAACAGACCCAGCTCTTCCCCGGTTGCAGTCGTCAATGGAGAAGCCCCGTACAACATGATGCCTGGACGCACGATATCATAATGCGTTGCCGGCAAGCCGAGAATGCCGGCGGATGCCGCCATGCTACAGACTATGGCCTTACCCGTAGCCTCTACGAGTTGATCCCTGACCTTGTTAAATTGTGTAATTTGCGCGCTGGTGAACTCCTGGCTAGTCGAATCTGTACTGTCATCGGCGCAGCTCAGATGGGACATCAGCACCAGCTCGACTTCAGGCAGTCGATGCAGTGCCTGGTATGCCTCGATGCAGTCAGCGCAGGAAAATCCCAGGCGATTCATGCCTGAGTTGTGTTTGACCCAAAGCCTGGGGACTCCCGGGAAGACGTCAGCGTCAAACAACTTTTGCAGTGCGCTTACCTGGTAGCGGGAATGTACTACCATCTCGATGCCGGCGCCAACGCATGCTGCCAACTCTTGTTCATCGGCAAAGCCCGGCAACAGCAGAATCGGAATATCGAATTCGAGCTTATCCAGCGCCAGCGCTTCGTCCACTGTGGCAACCGCAAACCCTGCTATTTGGGTATGAGAGCTTGTAAACGCCCGCGCTGCTTGCTCCATGCCATGACCATAGGCGTTGGCTTTAATGACCGGAAAAATTGTGGATTCGGGACAGAGCGAGTGAACCCTGGCCAGATTTTTTTGCAGTGCCTGCGTATCGATGCTTACCCAGGCTCTTTTGCGTGGCTCGTTCATTCCCTTGTCCTGAGCCCAACCTGCTTAACCTGGGCAGTGAATTCTAGTCGTGGGTGTAACTGTCATCATAACGAGGTTGGCCGTGGTTCTCGAAACGCGTGTACTGGCCCAGGAAGCTGAGTCGAACCGAGCCAATGGGGCCGTTTCTTTGTTTGCCAATGATAATTTCGGCGGTACCCTTGTCCGGTGAATCTTCGTTGTAAACTTCATCTCTGTAAATGAAAACGATGACATCGGCGTCCTGTTCAATGGCGCCTGACTCACGCAGGTCCGACATTACCGGGCGTTTATTGGGGCGCTGCTCCAGACCACGATTAAGCTGTGACAGGGCAATCACCGGACACTTGAAATCACGCGCCAATAACTTTAGCGACCGGGATATTTCCGAGATTTCCCCGACTCGATTTTCCGTGTTGCCTTTCAGCTGCATCAGTTGCAGATAATCGATAACTACCAGTCCGAGTCTCTTCTGCTCACGCTCAAGCTGGCGCTCGATCCGACGCAGCCTGGCTCTCATCTCCATGGGCGTAATTGCCGAGCTGTCGTCTATATACAAGGGCTTGTCCTTCAACTTTCCAACCGCATCATTGAAGCTAGGCCAGTCTTCGGCGCTCATCTGACCGGTACGCAATTTGGTTTGATCAATTCTGCCGATAGACGACAACATTCTGAAAATCAGGCTCTCAGCAGGCATTTCCAGGCTGAACACAACCACGGCGTCGTCGCTGTGCATAATCGAATTTTCAACCAGATTCATGGCGAAGGCAGTCTTGCCCATGGAGGGCCTGCCGGCGACGATTATCAAGTCAGATCTTTGCCAACCCGAAGTCTTTTTGTCCAGATCGGTAAAACCACTTGTTAGCCCTGTGAGTTCACCGTCCAGTGCTGACAACTCATCAATTCTGTCGACTGCCGCTCTAACCAGGGGAGTAATATGTACCGGCCCAATCTCCTTGGCACGCTCATCATTAATATTGAAAACCTGCTCTTCGGCATCATCGAGAACCTCCCCTGCTTTCTTACCACCGGTATTAAAACTGCTGTCGGCGATGTTGTAGGCGACAGAAATCAAACGCCGCAAGATGGCGCGTTCACGAATGATATCAGCGTAGGCCTGGATATTGGCGGTGCCACGGGCGTTGCCTGCAAGCTCACCCAGGTATTCCGGCCCGCCGGCAGTTTCCAGCTCATTGAGGTTGTTGAGAGATTCCACCAGGGTCAGCGCATCGATCGGGCTATTGGCCTCACTCTGCCGCATCATCGCCTGGAAGATCAACTGGTGTTCGGCACGATAGAAGTCTTCTGCGGCTAGCACATCGACGATGTCGTCCCAGACTGTGTTATCCAGCATCAGGCCACCCAACACGGCCTGTTCTGCGTCGACAGAATGCGGCGGCACCTTGAGAGAAGCTATGTTACTGGAGTCATCGCTATTGCTAAACGTATCGAAGGACATGGATTGGGTCTGTAATTTTTACACAAAAAAAGCACCAACTGAGTTAACAGATGGTGCTTCATGAAGGTAGGCAGGTCAAGCTGGTGACCCGCAAATTCGAAACTTAATTGTCGCTGCTGTCCGCTTCGACCTTAGCTTGTGCTGCCGCCTCTTCCGCTGCAGCTGCAGCTTCAGCTTCTTCGACCTTCTCTATCGCTTCGATGACACTGCCGTCATCACTCACACCAGCGGCTGACTTGAGTCCAACCACCGCGAGCGAAACCGTCGCATGAACGCCGCGACCCAGATCCAGCACAACCTCAGCCTCACCGAGTTCGCGAATGGCGCCGTTGGGTAACAGTACTTCGCTCTTGGCAATATCACTGCCGGCTATGGCATTCACAGCGTCTGCTATCTCGCGGGTACCCACAGAACCGAACAGATGTCCTTCGTCGCTGGCATTCACTTCGATAGTGACGCTGACACCGTTTACCAGTTCGGCGCGTTTTTGCGATGCTGCGAGCTTGGCATCGTGCGCTGCTAGCAGCTCAGATTTTCTGCCTTCGAAGTCTACCAAGTTCGATTTGGTAGCTGGAATAGCCTTGCCCTGCGGAAACAGGAAGTTTCTGGCATAGCCTGCCTTCACAGTGGCGGTGTCGCCTATCTCACCCAGCTTGCCTATTTTTTGAAGCAAAATTACGTTCATGATTTCTTCCTCGTCTCAAATCTCTGTCACACGGGATTCTGAATCCGTGCTCTAAAATTGTACCAACTGTCTACCAGTGCCAGCAGTACCAGTAATTGTGCAACCACCGGCAACATGAGAAATGCATAGAGCGCAGTCAACCACATTGTGGATAACTTCTTCCTCGCGACTACCGCGTGTATCAGGGCCAGGCCTGAAAACATCAATGGGAGTATCAAATACAAAACCCACGACTCTGGCACGAAAACACCAAAATTCGCCAGCAACATCAACCCCAGCAATAGCAGGGCTACATTCTTTTCTATACGCAGCCCATGGAATTCCTTTTGGAATCCACCCGGGTTATACAGGGCGGCCTGCATCCACCGAGACAGCATCAACAAGACGATGGCCAAAAACATATACATTGCGCCAAGAAAGCTGGTCAGTACGTCCCGCAGTTGTTCCAGCTCCAATCCCTGTACATTATTGGTGGCCAGGTATTCATCAAGCTGCAGAAATATCACATCCAGCACAGTCGGTTGCACCCGCAGGTAAATCTCCACACATACACCGATGACAATGGCTGCCAACAGAGTAAATTCCCAGGACTCTGTCACCCTTAACAGGTAGGCGAGTCCACTGATGCCTATTAACATGATCAGGGGACCCGGATCACCTAAAACGGCCCAACCAGCCACCGGTAATATTGCCCAAGCCAGCACATAGGCTGCTTCCTGCGTGCCCTTGCGCAGCATAATCAGGCCAACAATGACCGGATTAAGGAAATAGGCGATTGGAACCAGACCCAGAAGAATTACTGCCAGGAAGGCTTGCTTGCGTCCGGTCATCACGAATTTAGCAAGGCCACGCATGGTTCTACCTAATCAGCCGTGATGGCTGTCCGTGTAAGGAATCAGCGCCAGATATCTTGCTCTCTTAATCGCTGTTGCCAATTGTCTTTGATACCGAGCCTTGGTGCCAGTAACTCGACTGGGAACAATTTTCCCGGTTTCCGATACATAGGCCTTCAGCGTTTCCAAATCTTTGTAGTCGATTTGCTTGGTGCCTTCGGCGGTAAATTTGCAAAACTTACGTCTACGAAAATAACGAGCCATAATTTTATTCCTGATTTAATTGCTTGGAAGGAGAAATGCCCAACATCAGTCTTTGTCGGCGGCTTCGACAGCGGTCTCTTCGACGGCAGTTTCTTCGACGGCAGTTTCTTCGACGGCAGCCTCGCTCGCGTCATCTGCAACCGCAGAGTCTGAAGCTTCCACTTCCGGCTCGGCTTCCGCAGCAGCGGCAGCGGCTATACGGGCGCGGGCTTTCTCAGCCGCTTTATCTTCCAATCTGCGTTTCTGCTCAGCTCTCTGTCTGCGTTCTTTGCCCTCGCGCTCACCCTTGAGAATCAGTGATTCTTCGGTAATCGGCTCCTTCTCCTTGATGACAAGATTCCGTAGCACCGCGTCGTTATAGCGGAACAAGGTAGACAACTCTTCCAAAGCTTCAGCGCCGCACTCGATATTCATCAGTACGTAGTGTGCCTTGTGAATTTTATTTATAGGGTAGGCAAGCTGACGTCGCCCCCAATCTTCCAGGCGGTGAACTTTACCGCTGGTGTCTTTCATTAATTGGGTATAGCGCTCGATCATTCCGGGGACCTGCTCAGACTGGTCAGGATGTACAAGGAATACTACTTCATAGTGTCTCATAGAGACTCCTCTTGGTTAATAAGCCTTCCATTGCGCACTGTTAGGTGCCTGGTAAGACAAGGAGTTATGTGGGCCAGGACCGGGGTCCGCCAATAAAAGAGCGGGAATTCTAGAGAAAGTGCCTCGCAGATGCAAGTAAATGAGCAAGAAAATGCTAGAAAACCAAGGCAATAAAGGATTCGTGCTGACAGCTGAGCCCCTGGCCAGGCCTTATCGCTTGCCCGGGTGAAAATTCGTTAGATCTGGTTTCGCTGCCGCACTGCCTCGAAGAGGCAGACGCCAGTGGCGACCGAGACATTTAGACTACCAAGCTTGCCCGCCATGGGAATGGCAACGAGAAAATCGCAGTGCTCCCGGGTCAGCCGCCGCAAGCCGGCACCTTCTGCGCCCATTACCAGCGCCAAGGCACCTGTCAGATCCTGCTCAAAGATGCTTTTATCGGTTTCATCAGCGGTTCCTACGATCCAGATACCACGCTGCTGCAATGCATGCAAACAACGTGCAAGATTGCTTACGGCAATAAGATTGACAGTCTCTGCTGCACCGCTGGCAACCTTGTGCACGGTGGCATTGAGCGTCGCTGACTTGTCTTTGGGTACGATCACTGCATCCACACCCACCGCATCGGCCGTGCGCAGACAGGCACCGAGATTGTGCGGATCGGTGACGCCATCCAACACCAGTAACAAAGGATCTCTATCGAGAGCATCCAGTATGGCAATAAGTTCTTTCTCGGTTTTTGCTTTTATCGGATTTCGGCAGAGCGCGGCCACGCCCTGATGCACTCCCGGAAAGCGCTTATCCATTTCCCGTTTTGCCAGCTCTTCAATATCCACATCTGATTGCTGCGCCAACGACTTCAGCGAATTCAGACGCTCGTCATCGCGACCCTGCTGCACCACCAACTGCACGACATCGGCGCACTGCCGATTGAGCAACTCGGTGACTGCATGAAACCCAATGATCCATTCTTGCGGGCTGGCCATAGCCTAGCGTCGCCGACTCCTGGTGCTGGGAGCCCCTCCTCGCTTGCTCTTGTTGCCGCTCGCCGCAGTTTTGGGTTTCCTCGAGCCACTGTTTGCGGCAGGTCTGGCGGCTGTGGCTTTGTTGCCTGGTTTCCCGGTTTTGTTGCTACCTACTTTCGAGCCTGGCCTGGCATTCCCTTTCGGTTTCGGTTTCGGTTCCCCCGGTTTCCCTTTTGCTTCCGAGTTTCCCTTATCTCTTTTTTTGCTGTTCGTTTTTTTGAGTTCTTTGCCTTTCTTCTTGCGTTTTTTTGAACCGGTACTATCAGAAAGTCCTTTCCTGTTACCGGGTTTGCCTCGTCTGGGAGCTGGCTTGATGGCAGCAGTCATGCCCACCATCTGCAGATCAATTTTCTTTTCATCCAGGTTGACCCGCATGACTTTTACTTCCACGGTGTCGCCCAGACGATAAGACGTACGGCTGCGTTCACCCTCCAGGCAATGCCGCACAGGATCGAAATGGTAGTAGTCATTGCTGAGCTCGGTGATATGCACCAGGCCTTCAATATAGATGTCATTCAGTTCAACAAACAAACCAAAGCTGGTGACTGTAGCCACCGTACCCGAAAACTCATCGCCAATCTTGTCCTGCATGTATTCGCACTTCAACCAGTCCATGACGCTGTAGCCAGCGGCATCTGCGCGTCGCTCGGCCATAGAGCAATGTTCACCCAGGCCCTGCATCTCAGCCGCAGAGTAAGGGTAGATTTGTTTTTTTGATAAAGCAGCGGCATTGGCTTGCTTCTGCAAATGCCTGGATGATTTATTTCGTATCAGAAAGCGAATAGCTCGGTGGATTAGCAAATCCGGATAGCGGCGAATCGGCGATGTGAAATGGGTATAGGCGGGATAACCTAAACCAAAATGTCCGAGATTTTCAGGCTGATAAACCGCCTGCATCAGTGAGCGAATGAGCATTGTCTGCAAAAGGTGTTTGTCGGGACGGTTAGCAATTTGCAGCAAAACCTTTTTGTAGTCCGAGGGCTCGGGCTTGTCGCCACCAGGCAAGTACAAGGCTAACTCTCTCAGAAATCCCCGCAAATTACCCAACTTCTCCGGGTTCGGACCTTCGTGAACCCGGTATAGAGCTGGCAATTTGCTTGATTCTAGCAACTCTGCAGCAGCAACGTTTGCACACAGCATGCACTCTTCTATCAGCCTGTGAGCATCAGTTCGGTATACCGGCACAATCTCTCGAATCTTCTTGTTCTCGCCAAAGACGATACGGGTTTCCGTGGTATCGAAATCCATGGCACCGCTGCGATCTCTGGCACTGCGCAGGGCACGGTATAAAGAGTAAAGATCATCGAGATGCGATAAAAGTGACTCATGGCGCTTTCTAAGTATCGTCTGCAAACTTCTCGCTGCATCGCTTTCCGGTGTCTGCACAATGTCGGCAACTTCCGTGTACGTCATGCGACCGTGAGAGTGTATTACAGCCTCAAAAAAACAGTAATCAGTCATCTCTCCGGCAGCGGAAATTTTCATTTCACAAACCATGGTGAGTCTGTCCACAGCTGGCTTAAGTGAGCACAGGCCATTGGAGAGTTGCTCCGGCAACATGGGAATTACATGACCGGGAAAGTAAACCGACGTGGCGCGGTTTACGGCTTCCTCATCCAGCGCACTACCAATGCTGACGTAATGAGAAACATCGGCAATGGCAACATAGAGGATCCATCCTCCGTTTTTCTGCTGCCGTGCGTAAACTGCATCGTCAAAATCTTTAGCGTCTTCGCCGTCAATAGTGACGAAGGGAATATCGCGCATATCCTTGCGGCCAGCCAGGTCGTTTTCCTGCACCTGCCCTTTGAATTGATGCAATGCTTTGCTTACGGCGGCGGGCCATTCATGGGGAATATCATGACTGCGCAGCGCAATATCGATTTCCAGACCCGGTGTAGTGCTGTCCCCCAGGACTTCAACGATCTTCGCGATAGCCTTGCGTCTTCGCGATGGATACTCCGTGATCTCCGCAACCACGAACTGCCCATCTTCGGCATTGCCCGCAGCCTGGTCGGGAATCAATATCTCGTGACTGATGCGCTTGCTGTCGGGCACGACGATGCCAAAACCCTGCTCGTGATAGTAACGTCCAACAATTTGCTCGAAGCGTCGCTTCAGTATTTCAACCACGGCTCCTTCTTTGCGACCGCGACTATCAACCCCAGACACCCGAGCCAGCACCTGATCACCATCGAAGAGCTTCTCCATCTCACGGCCATTGAGGAATAAATCCCCGGAACCATCTTCCGGAATAAAGAAACCAAAGCCGTCCTTGTTACCCTGCACCTTGCCCTTGAGCAGGCCCATGTGGTCAGCAAGGCCGAAGACGCCGCGACGGTTGCTGATTATCTGCCCATCACGGCTCATGGCGACCAGGCGGCGACGCATCGCCTCGACCAGTTCCTCATCATGCAGCTTTAACTGCTTGCATAAGGCGCCGTGACTAATCGGTTCGCCCACCTGCTCCAGATGCTGGAGGATGAATCCCCGACTGGGAATGGGATTAGAGTATTTCTCCGCTTCACGCTTGGCGAAGGGATCCTTGGACTTGCGGCTCTTTGACATTAAAGGAAGGTATTGAGACTAGATAAAAGGCAAGTATACACCCGGTGGTATTCAATGTCTGCGGCAGACGACGCAATCCGAATCGATGCCAAGGGAGTTGACAGCTTCCGGTGCGCTAGATAAAGTTGCGCTCCGGTCGCCAGACCGGTTGCCTATCATGATATACCCTGATGGTGTTGTGGTAGACATTGAGCCCTAGCTCAACTATCTGCGATTAGGCTCGATAGCAGGTAAAATCCACTTTGATATGCTCAGGTGGTGTTGTGGTAGACATTGAGCCCTAGCTCAACAATCCGCAATTAGGCTCGATAGTAGGTAAAATCCACTTTGATATGCCCAGGTGGTGAAATTGGTAGACACGCTAGCTTCAGGTGCTAGTGATCGCAAGGTCGTGGAGGTTCAAGTCCTCTCCTGGGCACCAAATCGACATTCACCAGCATCCAATATCGTCTAAAACTCTCCGAAATACCTAGTATTACCCTATATTTATAGTCTATTACTGCACAGTGCCGTCTTGTAACATCTGATAGTTTATGTAACACTGGTTGTAACATCCTACAGACCTGAACGGGAATGTTGCCATGCCAAAGATCACAAAACCCCTTTCGTCAACAGAAGTAAGTCAAGCCAAACCTAAATCCCGAGAATACAACCTCGCTGACGGCAATGGCTTATACCTCAGAGTAAAACCCAGCGGCACCAAACTATGGCTATTCAACTACCAGAAGCCATTCACTAAACAGCGGTCAAATATAAGCCTGGGCACCCTGCCTCCTGTGAGCCTTGCACAAGCCCGTAAGCAGTGTGATAAAAACCGAAAGCTGCTAGCAAAGGACATTGACCCTAGAGAGCACAGGATTGCCGAGAAGAGCAAGAAAGCAGAGGCATATAGTAATACCTTTGAAAATGTGGCTCATAAATGGCTCAAGCTGAAAGAAGCCAAAGTCTCAGAAGTATATTACAAGAAAATTTCCAATCGCCTTGAAAAGTACATCTTCCCAAAATTAGGGAAAATGCCCATTCACAAAATCACTTCTGTAAATGCTATTGAGATCATATCTCCGTTAGCTGAGGATGGAAAACTAGAGACAGTTAAAAAGCTATGCCGTTGGGTTAATGAAATCATGGTATTTGCGGCCAATACCGGCGTTATCTACTCCAATCCCCTTTCAGGTATAGGCAAGGCTTTTAACGCACCAAAAGTTGTAAATCTACCCACATTGAAACCAGATCAATTGCCTGATTTGATGCAGAAACTCAGTGGGGCGAGCATCAAGATTGTCACAAGAAGTTTGATTGAGTGGCAACTCAACACTATGGTTAGGCCCGGCGAAGCTGCTGGCGCTCGATGGGAAGAAATCAACTTTGAAAAAAAACATTGGGAGATACCAGCAGAGCGAATGAAAAAGAGGCGAGCACATATAATCCCACTCTCAACCCAAGCCCTAGAACTATTGGAAGACCTACAACCGATCAGTGGGCATCGAGAGTATGTTTTCCCATCAGATAACAACCCAAGAAATCCCGCTAGTTCTCAAACAGCCAATATGGCTTTAAAACGAATGGGGCTAAAAGGCAAACTTGTATCGCACGACCTAAGAGCCTTAGCCAGCACGACCCTGAATGAGCAGGGCTTCGATCCTGATGTTATAGAAGCGGCATTGGCGCACGTAGATCAGAACGCTATCAGGGCCGCGTATAACCGCGCTGAGTACCTAGAACGTCGAAGAGTAATGATGCAGTGGTGGTCCTCTCACATAGAGGAAGCTACTACAGGCACGATGCCTAGCAAGGGCAAAAAGAGCAAGAAGCATTTGAAGGTTATTAATGGATAGTTAAACAAATCCCCAAGTCTAGCTCGACGCGGCGGCGAAGCCGGAGGCAAGAAGATGAATAAATCTGTTTCTAAGCCTAGTTGGTTTGATCTAAATAACTCTACTGACCTTGAAGCCAATCATACAGGACTAACGATTTTGGCTCGCTTGCTCTATATACGAGCCGGTCTGTTTGAAGATGTTTCCCAATGTGGCAACAACGTCAAGTATCAACAGATTATAGATGGTGATCCTCTATTTAACAGCGGGCGTTTACGTGTGATAAGCCCCCCAGTAGCGCGACCTAGCGTTAGGGCTCAATCTGGGCATGACCTTCTAAATGATTTCAATACACTGTCTGAAATTTTCTCAATACCTCTGCAAGAATTGAGCTTGAGTCAAATGGAAGAGTTGGGAATTATGGACTTAGATGTAAATTTAGTTCTTCAGAAAGAAAATCCCAACCAATGTATAAATTTGATTGCTAACTTGAAAGCACCTACTCAAAAACGACTAAAGGACTTTGAAAGTCTAATTTCACATGAAAAAGAAATGACCTTTCCCCTGAGTTAGTACCACTCGCAGGATGAGAAATTCATTTTAAGCTGCTCTTTCCGCAAACACCACTGGTGGCAAATAACCCAATGAGCTATGCG